>WLWD01001367.1_pt1 | contig 23425 bp, 18 predicted proteins | sample 6712731 | NCBI WGS metagenome assembly WLWD01 (sample SAMN12718690, study PRJNA576275) | sponge metagenome | isolation source: marine sponge | host: Mycale hentscheli | place: New Zealand: South Island, Marlborough, Capsize Point | collected 2014-11-01
TTGCTGGGGAACTCAAAATCAACACACCTGCTCTAAACTGTTGCTTGAAAAATAATAATAACAATAATAATAATAATAAAGAGACAAAAAGAAATCCATATTTGTCGTATGTGTGGATGTCACATCAACCCAAATTTGAGGAGGATGCCTTCGGGTGTCACAGCTGTATATCCTAGCAGCCTGGAACAAAGGGACTGGAAAAATTGCCTTAAGGAGAATACAAGAACAACAGCTGAGATTATAGACTGGTAGTGCAGCCATTTTCTGGTCTAAAAATGGCGACTTGCACAAGCCATTGAAGTGGTGGAAGCTATCAATCCAGGTGAGCTTAGACAAGGTGTCCATCTACTAACTCATTAAGAAACAATAGTGTGGTGACAGAAGCCGGGGAACTTCAGAGATGGCATAAGAGTGGGCGGATGGCGCATGCAGAGAGATGGGAGAAGCCACCAAGACAATGGTAATTAGGAAGGATAGTGCGTGTCATCAAAGAGAAGAGAGTGATGGATGACTTGATTAGTAGCCGGAGACACTTGAGGTCCAGACTCTGTGCACATGCCAAGTTGTGGGATTAATGGTCCTTGTAGACTCCTCGCTAATAAGACCAATTAGCAAGCTCTTTACAAGCCAATAAAAGGATTTTTTAACTGAGACTTGATAGTCATCTTTTCTCTCTTGAAGACTCTATTGTCAAACATCTGCTGATGGGGCAGGAATAACAGCTCCTGCGTGGAAGTTGATGCCGTTATGTGCGGAGAGTGAACAAGATCGGACTTTGGTTAAAGAGCTTTTTTGAGTGTTAACAAGTATACAAAACACAAGCACTATATAGGGCATGACTGAGTTCAGTTTTTGATGGGTGTGCAATTACCATGAATCTCATTACACACGCGTAAGAGGAGATTCAGGTAAAGGGTGGCAGGAAATAAAACTTAACAGATAAACAATACAGCTACGATCAGAAATAAACTGACGAGGGCGGTTACAACAGATAAATAAATGTGACAATGTGACAATAACAGATTCAGTTCAGGTGTGAAGTAGGCGTGGCCAGCTTCTTAATGACTTTCTGTCTGGGAGTCAGATGGAGTCCCAGACATACTCCGGGGGCAAGCAGGTGAAAGAGTGTCTTTCACATCAGTTTCAGGTACAGCAAGAATCAGCTTACAGGTTGGGCGGCGATAGAATTTGCCTTGACACTTGATGGTGACAGCACGAGTGACACCATCGTCACCAGGATGGATCTGAGTGATGATGGCTAATGGCCAGGTTCTGGACTGGAAGGATTCGTCCCTGACGAACACAATGTCTCCTACTTGGAGACGATGACCAGGCTTGCTCCATTTTGCTCGTTGAGCACAGGTGGCTAAGTAGGTGGAAAGCCAGGTTTTCCACAGATCTGATTTGAGCCTGGAGACTAAGTTCCACCTTCGGAGCAAGGAAGTCTTTCCGGTGGAGGGCAGATGATTAGGCATAGCTAGGAGAGGTCTCCCGATGAGGAAGTGTCCAGCTGACAGATGAGCGTTGTCTTTGGCATCATCAGAGGTGAGTGGCAGGATGGGGCGGGAATTCAAAATAGCTTCCGCCTCAGTGAGGAGAGTGTAAGTCTCCTCCCAGGTCATTGGATGGGGAGCAGTCAGTTTCCTTAAGATGGTTTTCATGGCTTTCACCGCCGATTCCCATAGACCGCCAAAGTGCGGGGCTCTGGGAGGAATATGAGTCCAGTTGATTGAGTGAGAGATGGCAAAGTTGATGATGGATTGTTCGTGCTTTTATGATCCGTGTAACTTCTGTAGTTCCCGGATCTCCTCCCGGGCGCCTTTGAAATTCGTGCCATTGTCAGACATGATGTGGGATGGACAGCCACGCCTGGCAACGAATCTTTGGAGGACGACCAAGAAGTCTTCGGTTGATAGAGAAGAACAGATGTCAAGATGTACTGCCTTTGTGGTGAGGCAGACAAATACGACAGCATACGTCAGTGGAGTAAGAACATGAAAATGATTGGGGGGGCCGAACTTCGTGGCCATTATGTAGTATTTATTTTTTTATTTTTGATGTTAGTAAATTGTGAAATATAATATACAAGTGTAAATATATGACCAGTTATAAAAACACAGTTATACATGGGTCTGGATTTAAAAATTTCCAAAGAAATTCTTCCTTCTTTCACATAATGAAACAAATTCCCTCGCTACATGGACCAGGTCCAGCTCATCAGTTTTTTCATGATGCATATGTAGAAGCATGCAATGATTTAATCTCTCCTGTGTCATGGTGTTGCGTAGATATGTTTTAATTCTCTTCAGAGCTGAGAAACTACGTTCAGCTGAGGCAGTAGTGACTGGAATAGTAAGATAAAGTCTTAAGTGCAGATAGATCAGGTGGAGGGAATACAGCAAGTGCATGAGAGGGAACATTAATTAAAAATAGCCAATACATTATTAAGGAAAGATTGAAGGGGGGGCCGGGCCCCCCTCCTCTGCAGCATTGGGGGGGCCAAGGCCCCCCCGGCCCCCCCGGTTCTTACTCCCCTGTACGTCTTGACTAGCATAGGTTTGCGGGTGTGGCCTTTCTTCAACATAAAGGGACCGGTGAAATCGACACCAGTTTTGTCGAAGGGTGGGGCAGGTGTAGTCCATGATGATGGCAGCATGCCCATAGAGTGAGAGATGGGGTGGGCATATGCTCGCTGACACACGGTGCAGGAGCGGCTGACAAACTTGAGATGATTGCGCAGACCAGAAATGTAGAATGAGGAGGACAGTATGGAGGCCATGGCAGAGACACCAGCGTGACTCAGTAATAGAGGTGTTCTCGGAGAGTCTGGGTTCCTGACACGGCTTTGAACCTGCAGGTGACCATGAGCAGATAAACAAAGATGGAATTTGCACATACGGTGATGATTGGGCAGGTGAGATTTTTTTCTTGCGACAGGAAACAGTTCAGGTACAGTTTCTTCTTGAGACAGTTGATACAGTTTATGTTTACAGGCGACCACTTCATCAAATGTGATAGGTCTAGATACTCGTCGTTCACGTGACAGCTTGCAGTTGTTGAAGAACCTGTAGAGAAAACACACAACTCTTACCAGATAAAAAAAGTTTGAGCTGAGAGACCAGAGAGTTTTGAGAAAGGAAAGACGTTCAGGTGGGAGAGTGAGGCAAGGTTTGAGGGAAACAGAATAGATTGGGATAGAGGGTTTGGTTTGGAAGGGGGGGGGGCCCAGTGTTCAGGATATAGGCGGAGCCAGGATGGGCCATTCCACCAGAGAGAGGATGTAGACAGTTCATGCGCACGAACTCCACGACTGGCAAGGTTGGCCGGATTCTGGAGTGATGGAACGTGACGCCAAGGTGTAGCCGGGAGCAATTCATTGATGGCAGATACTCTATTGGCTACGAAATGGTTCAGTTGACTAGGATGTTTGGGGAGCCAGTGGAGCACGATTTGCGAGTCGGTCCAGGCAATAGCATCTTCAGAGTTGAGATCGAACAGTTGAAGGGTGTGGCATAGCAGCTTAGCCAGCAGATGAGCTCCAGAGAGCTCTGCCTTGGGAATAGTCATCGGCTTGGTCGGAAGGACTCTGGCTTTTGCGATGACTAAGACAGTGTGGACAGATTGATCAGGTGAGATGGTCCTTGCGTAGATGGCTGCTCCATACGCAATGGAGGACGCATCACAGAAACCATGAAGTTTGATATCCGGAGCAGATGCGTGCGGAAACAGCTTCCTGGGAACTGGGTGGTTGTGGATGACAGGAAGGTCAGACAACCACTGCTGCCACTTGGTGTTGACAGCCTCTGGCACTTCCTCGTCCCAAGTGAGACCAAGCCTCCAGGTATCTTGGAAGAGGATGCGTGCGCAGATTATGACAGGTGAGAATAATCCGAGTACATCAAACACACCGGCAGTTCCGGCGGCTAGCATTCTCTTAGTAGCTGGCTGAGAAGCGGGATATATATCAGGCACGGCGACGTGAAATGTGTCGGCTTGGGTATCCCAGTGGACACCCAGAGCTTTTTGAGCCGATGGAGAAGGTTGGATGTCTTTGAGAGAAGTGTCAGATTCTAAGAGGTGAGATGGAATTAGGCTTCTCAGTTGGTCTGAATTCGTTCTCCACTTCCGGAGGTTCATTCCTGCGCTAGAAAGGAGTTGATAGAGTTGCTGCTGAAGATGTAGAGCGTCCTCGACGTTGGGAGCTCCGGTCAGGACGTCGTCGACGTAGAAGTCGTTCAACACAGTATTTGCAGCGATGGGGTGTGATGACAGATGAGCAGTGGCATGCTCACGCAGCACTTGTGAAGCCAAGAAAGGGGAGGATTTGACTCCGAAAGTCAACCTCTTCATTCTCGAATCCTTGATCAGTCCATCCTTAGTTCTGACCAAGAACCGATGCCAGTCTCGCTCCTCAGGGTTCAGCAAAATCTCCCTGAACATCTTGCTGATGTCTGCCGTCACTGCAACATTGTGGCATCTGAAGCGAGTGAGGACGTCAGGTAGGGGAGGATACAAGCTGAGGCCAGGTAACAGTTGGTCATTGAGAGATACACCTGAAGAGGAGCGAGCTGAGGCGTCGAACATAGCTCTCACCTTTGTTGTGGTGGAGCTATCCTTGATTACCGCATGGACTGGTAGATAGTAGGTGTTGGGATTGTTCAGTTCAGCATCTGGAACGTGTTCTGCATGATCTAACACAAAGTACTCGTCTAGAACATCGTGAAAGTCAGTCAGCTTCTCTTTCTGTGAGAGAGATCTTTCATTAGCATACAGTCTAGACATGGCTTGCTTACGACTATTGCCTAAGGATGATTGAACAGCTACCCTCGGCAAGGAAACAGAGTACCGCCCCTCCACCCGCTTACACGACTTGTGGAATTGCGTCACGGCGGATGTCTCAGCATCAGTGAGGGGGGAGGTTTCGTCGACTTGGTCCAATTGCCAGAGCGTGGATAAGTCTTCAGCTAGGTTGGTGGGCGGAGCGACGGTCAAGACAGATGGCAGATCAGATACCTCCAGAGGCCCCGACAGGCAAAGTTCCAGGTGTGTGGGCAGAGCGCGAAGGTTGCCTATCTGAAAGGGTTTACCCGTAGTCAGGTCTGACGTCTGCTCGACGCCAAGCACCAGGTCGACCTTTCCACCCAGGTCAGCATCAGCCAGGTAGAAGTGTCTCAGCTCGGGCCTCGATAGGATCTCGGCCTGGTTCTTGGGTGAGCGGAGTGGCTCCAGAGATGGGATTACAGTGAAGGTGATGAATTTGGAGCAATATCTGGAATCAAGAGAAAGTAAGTCAGATTTCACCACGAACTTACACTGTGTTGTTCCTGTAATGTCATTCACTGGGATGGGGTCGTGTACACGGTAAAGTTTGAGTTCAGTCGCCAGATGTTCTGTTATCATGGGGATGGCTGCTTCACTATCGAGCAGAGCTCTAGCTCTGAGAGTCCTGTCCCCGTTTGCAACACAACTTGCGCTGAGTACAGGAATCTCACTTGGCGAGATGGAGGGACATCAGACGCAGTGGTGAGCACTGCTGCCGTAGTGGGTGCGGCTGAAGGAGTGGTCGTATCTCTCTCTTGATGTAGGGTGGTGTGATGCCTGCCGTTGCAAGTGCGGCACGAAAACTTGCTAGGACAGGTCTTGCACCCGTGAGAGTTGCTGAAACAGTTCAGGCAAAGTCTTTTGTCTCTCACGAGCTTGTTCCTGCGATCAACATCATACGCGAGGAAGGTGTTGCATTTGGACAGCTGATGGGTGTCTTCGCATGCATGGCATTGTGGCGGAGCACGTCTGTGATTGAACAGAATCTTGGCAGATTGAGTCTTGTTTCTGAAGTTGGTAGATGTCGGTCTCGGAGGCATAGTTTGATCGTGAGTGTTGGACGGGTAAGGTATGGGAGCTGGCGAGATGGAGGCATCGTCTGCTGCAAACTCTTTTTGCCAGTACCTGACGAATTTGAGGATGGTTTCCATGTCAGGCTTGGAGTCTGGCTTCTTGTGGCGCAGCCACTCGCGTTTACACTCCGCATCCATGATCCCTGTGAGAGCCATGGCCAGGTAGGTGCTGAGAGAATCACCTGCAGATGCACAAAACCTTTGAAAGGGTAATATGTAATTGTCATGCACACAATCAATGTCAGATGGACTTAGCCTGAAGTGTTTCACACTGTTTATCTTCAAGATGATAAGAGGACCCAGGACATCGGGGGCCCCGAACTTGCTCTCCAGGAGAGCTAACATGGAGTCCATGTCCATGTCTTCAGATGGCAGATTCTGTAGCAGTTTCTGGCCCGTGGGATGTTTGACAGCCTTGATGAGATGACCTCGGATCTCCAGATTTGTGTGACCCTTGGCTCTCGAAGCAATGGTTGCCTTGAACATGGTGGCGAAATTAGCCCATTTGAATGGGTCGCCATCAAAATGAGGGAGTTCAAGATGTAGGGCAGAGTGATGGTGGGAGGGAAAGGAAGGAGCAGTAGGCATGGGCGCAGCAGGTGTGGGAGTGTCCTTATAGCCAGCTTCAACTAACAGGACCAGGTTGTCCAGCCTCCGCTCAATCAATTCGCACTTCTCCTTGAGAGGTGGTAGGGAACGGTAATATCTCTGTGCAGATCCAGACAGAGACGTAAATCTTGTGTGTAAGGTTTCCACTAAGGAGCGGAACATTGGAGAGTCGGCATGAGGTGTGTCAAGCTTTCTCTCAATCTGCTTGAGGAGGATTGCAGCTTCTCCCCAGAGCGGAACAGCTTGTTGGACGTCAAGGAGCAGGTTTTTTACAGCTTGGTGGGCGTCAGCGATTCTGTCGCATTCTTCCTCCTCGTCCACAGCATGAGCAGGATGGGCATTGTATAGTTCCACCATCTGGGTCTGGATGGCGTTATGCATGTTCAGGTGGGTTGTCAGATCAAGTAGGAGGTTCTCCACAATTCTCAGATGGGTCTTGTTCCAGAAGGCGGTTGATTTTGGTTTTTACCTTAGTGACCTGGCCACGTCGGTACGCATGCTTGTGGCGCAAGGACTCCAAAGAGGCAACTACGTTCTCTGTGTCAGTCATGATGGTGTTAATCGAAGCTTGTCAGCAACCTTAGCGTGGAGTAGCAGCTAAAGTGCGGGCGTAATTAGAAGACTCGCTTGATGCAGAATTTGTAAGTCTCAGGTGAGAAGTAGACAAACGGCAGACGCGGCAGATTCGGAGGAGTGGCAGATATGGCAGATTGGGAAGAGTGGCAGAAGTTCGGCTTCCGGCACTTCCGCAGTGTTGGAGACGTGGAAACGGCAACTCCCAGTAGAGGTGTGGTGTGGCAACTTCCAGTCAGCAGCTTCAGCGGAGATGACGTCGCTGGGCTCGAAGGACCAAAAAATGATGGGGCAGGAATAACAGCTCCTGCGCAGCAGTTGATGCCGTTATGTGCGGAGAGTGAACAAGATCGGACTTTAGTTAAAGAGCTTTTTTGAGCGTTAACAAGTATACAAAACACAAGCACATATATAGGGCATGACTGAGTTCAGTTTGTGATGGGTGTGCAATTACCATGAATCTCATTACGCACGCGTAAGAGGAGATTCAGGTAAAGGGTGGCAGGAAATAAAACTTAACAGATAAACAATACAGCTACGATCAGAAATAAACTGACGAGGGCAGTTACAACAGATAAACAAATGTGACAATGTGACAATGTGACAATGTGACAATAACAGATTCAGTTCAGGTGTGAAGTAGGCGTGGCCAGCTTCTTAATGACTTTCTGTCTGGGAGTCAGATGGAGTCCCAGACACAACACTTATATTTAGGTTTATGGTGGTGACATACGTAATTCGTGAACTTTGGCTTTTGAGCCAAGCGGATTGCACACTTAAAGGTCATCATAGTACAGAAATATTTGTAAAGAAGAGGAAAATAAGGGATGTTTTCTGAAGTAAGGCCCATCCTTGTAGTCCACTAGCCATGTGCTGGCAGTAGCAGCTGCTTTGTCAATCTACAATTATATGCAAGTACTTGAAGCATGTAACTACACAGCCACATTGTTCACAGCCACATTAGTTGAGCATCAATGAGCCCGCAGTTTGTGTGTGAGATGTATTCCTCAGTTCTTATGATGCCTGATTGCAAAAGGCATTGTAGTGTCTTCATGGGATGTATACCATTTCATGTTTTTTAATGGTGCATCTTTGAAGCCTTCCACTACCTTTCCACTCTGGGTGCTCACCTAGCGCAATCCTCTCAGGATCCTGTACAGAAATCGGTTCATTCTATTCCTTTAATTTTTAGTAACATGTTAGTAAGTTCAACTTAAAATTTATAACTAACTATAAGTTGGAAATGTTTCTCAGCTGCTCATGCTTAGTGGAGACTTCACTGAATGGATTGGCATGAGGGCTGTCATCACTGAAGAGTTGATCCAACCCTTCAATCCTGTCAGGTGAGATTTCAGCTTGTGATAGTTCTTTACTCCCTTCAGTGTATAAGTGCTTCATGTGTTCCTAACAAAGCAACATCCATTTTTAAGCATGTTTTTATTATTATTAAGTTGGGGTATGTATATATTGTATTACTTGCATGAGACATGTTACTCCCTGAACTATTCCCTGCATTGCAGTTTGAGTGAGTTTGTAATGTTCTTCATACAATAACATTGTAGATAAGGCAATTGTGTCAAAACCTCTGTTTTAGAAACATGAAAGTAAAGTGTATCATTAGCTAAGAATTCTTGTATCTTGGAATGTGATACCACAAAGTAATGCTTATGATGATATTTGTAGTTAGTTTTTCCCAGATTTAGAATAGATGCGTATATCATATTATTTCCTCCTTGTTGGTTGATGACTTCTACTATAAATTTCACTTTTGCCGGCCATTTTAACTGATCATCAAACTCTCCAGGCATTGACCAAACACTAACTCCAACATATTGATTCTGAAAAATGCCACTTTCATTAACATCCACTCCTATGCACCACTTGTAGCCACACATATTTGTGTACATAGCTGGACTCATCCAGTCATCAGGTTCGTCTTTTGCTTTCTCTAAGCTGTAATTTTTCATTTCAAATTTCCTATTTGGGACTATCATATTGAACAAATCAAAAATGCGCTGTTGATTTTCTGTCAATGAAATGTTTAGTTCACTAACTTCCTTATCTTTCTCTTCTAGTTTCTTTAATTGTTTCCCTAATGTCTTTTCTTGTTCTTCTAGCCTTTTCTCTTGTTCTTTTAGCCTTTTCTCTTGTTCACTAAGCACTATCTCTTGTTCTTGTATTTTGCTATCTTTCTTTTCTATTTTTCTTTGAAAATCTTCTTTTATATTTACAACAGAAGAAGTTGCCAATGTGAAGTGTTTCTGGCTGTTCTGTCTGGCGTGTTCGTCCTGGTCCTCTCTAATGAACCGACCATCACAACCCACACTGCTGAACTCACACTCTATCTCTTCCAGACGACATATCTTCATGTGATCTTCCATCACTTCACGCTCACAACTCACCCCACACATATTGGGGCATTGCAAGGCGACATACTTGCACTCAGGCAAGTGTGTGTCTACTACCTCCTCGTAGGTAGCTTTGAAGCCGCAGTGCTGGCAGACATGAGGTCACTTAGTGCACTCTTAAGAGAACTCATATTCCCGATTTTCAATTGTGTTACCCTGTAAGTGTCTCGCTCGCTCGCCAACAAATTTCCCCGATTTTCAGTTGAGTTACCCCTGATATTGTCTCGCTCACTTAGCTGGCTCACCAATTATTTATTTACGCAGGCTCATTTATTCACGCATGCTTATTTATTCTTTTTTGTGTACCGTCGATCTTTCATTTTTTGCTTGTATATCACCTAAATCGCTGTCATTCACCTTGGTTACAAGTTTTATCTCTTACTGTGCATACCACCTGTTGGTCAAACAATATTATTCTACCTACTCGGTAATATTAATTATGGGGTCTGTCCCTTAGCTAGTGGACAACCTATATTCAGAGGATCCAGTCAACGGGAGAACGAGGAGGGATTTACGACCTCTGTCTCTATTCTCTCGTATGGCGGAGCCAGGTCGTCCAGTTGACTTTCTGGAACTCTGACGCTTCCATACTCGCTAGTGGGTCAATTACTTTGCTTCTCTGTAGTGTAGTGCGTGTCAACAGAATACGCCGGGATCAAATCCCCAACTAGCTTGATAGTCCCAAACAATAGATTTTTATTCTTTTTTAGGTTACTTTAGCTAGTAGCTGCTACCAGTTCCGAGTTGTCGCATCCACTCTGCGGAGTAATTGTTGTTAGTAATGTGGTGAGTGAACTGTGCTCTGAGTGAACTGTGCTCTGAGTGAACTGTGCTCTGAGTGAACCTGTGCTGTGTGTGAGCGTGTCGCGTTATCGCAGGGCAAGTGTTCAAAACAATTATAGGATTTTATTAGGTACTGAACAGAGCCTGATAACTGTTGCCACATAGAAAATGCATTAAACTAAACAGGATGTGGCTTAGGGCAATATTTTTCCATATCACCTGTGTTCATAGTTATTACGTTGGGTTATTACGTCCCCCTAGGTAAATTTCTTGTTACCAAGGTATTGCCATGAGCAGTACCTAATAAATTTATTATCCATTGGATACCCGAGAATATCACTCGTCTGATTGGCGGTATTTACGCTCGTGCCTGCGGCACTCGCGTAAATACTAAGCCAACAGACTCGTGATATTCTCCTGTATCAAATGAATAATATATATATATTATTTTTCGTGACGCTATCCGAGTACCTCTGTCGGAGTAGCTATTACTGTGGAAAGAGTTGCAAATTTTGAATAAGTAAACTGTGACAAACACTAGTTCATTATGGAGAAGCGAGGTCATTTCTATCACTCTGATAAGAAAACGAGTGATTCTATATGGTGCAGGGTGAGAAAACATCGGAAGTCTAGTGAGAAGAGCAAACCATCTCCAGTGGCACTGAAGATGGAGAAGCAAAACTTAATGCTCTATCCAGTGGCACAACCTAAAGAGAACCAATGCGTTCTCTGCTGCACTGAGGAGATGGGACCTTCGAAAATAACAAGGAAGAAATGTCTCTCTAACCAATCTACAGATGAAATGGGGGCTTCTCCCCAATCAAAGAGGGAATGTCCCTCTTACCAGTCTATAGATGAAATGGAACCTTCTTTCCGATCAGGAAAGGAAGATTTCTTTCAGCAATCTGTAGATAAAATGGGGGCCTCGCCCCAATCAAGGAGGGGATGTCTCTCTTGCCAATCTATAGATGAAATGGGACCTTCTCTCCGATCAAGGACAGAATGTCTCTTTCACCAACGTATAGATGAAATGGGACCATCCCCTCAATCTGGGATGAAATGTCTCTCTTGCCAATCTATAGATGAAATGGGACCTTCTCTCCTATCAAGGTCAGAATGTCCCTTACACCATTCTATAAACAAACTGAGGCTTTCTTCCCAATTGATGAAGGCATGTCGCTCTCATCAATCTATAGATGAAATGGGACCTTCTCTCCTATCAAGGTCAGGATGTCTCTTTCACCAATCTATAGATGAAATGGGACTTTCTTCCCAATTAGGGAAGGCATGTCTCTCTCACCAATCTATAGATGAAATGAGATCTTCTTCCAAGTTAAGGAAGTCAAGTCTCTCTCACAATTCCATGGATGAAATGGGACCTTCTCTCCAGTCAAGGACAGAATGTCTCTTTCACCAATCTATAGATGAAATGGGACCTTCTTTCCAATCAAGGACAGAATGTCTCTTTCACCAATCTATAGATGAAATGGGATATTTTTCCAAGTTAAGGAAAGCATGTCTCTCTCACCAATCTAAACAATCTATGGATGAAATGGGACCTTCCTCAGTATCAAGGAAGGCAGGCCCTTCATACAAATGTGCCAAAGAAATGGAAGCTTCTCCAGTAACATGGACTAAGGAAAAGAAATGTACTTCAAACCAATTGGTCAAAAAAGTGAGATTTTCTCTTAAGGAGAAGGAATATCCTTCCCTTCAATCTATAAACAAAATAGAACTGCCTTCAATAGCTGGACATACAGAGAATTCTGGTAATGCTGAAAATTCGTTACGTAACTTTTTATTTTTTTTAGTAGAGATGTAGTAGCTGATTAGTGCAGGGCAATATTGTAGAAGTCAGTTTGGGTATATAGGTAAACATTTGCACAATACATCTTGTGATTTTTACAAATAATGTAGCCTGCTACGTCCGTGTAGATTAGCTTTGGTGCCATGTAATGATGTAACATGCAATTTATGAGCTATTTATAGCTGTACCAAATCAGAGAACTTAGCTAAGTTTATATAGGATAGAGTGAGTATATTTTATAGTCTATAGGCTATTTGGTGTTGACTATTATAAATAGGTATAGAAACTCAATATGCACTCCACATACTTTTGTAATGCGATTCTAACAGCTCAGGTAATAACAGTCCAATGGTTCAATAGAAATTTGCTGAAAAAGTGATGAAAGTGTAATTGTATTGAAAGTACATAATATAGTTTACAGGACGGAGCATTCTATTGCTAATCAAATATTATTTCGAGTCCAATTAGCATTGCAGTATGACCATTAGCCAATTTATGACTTCAGTGTTCTGAAATACGTATATATGTTTCATGTGGCAATGCTATCAAATGCATGGAATGTTAATAATATTTATTTTGATAGCTCCTCACACTGTTCAAAAGAATGTGCAATCCAATCGACCAAGCACGTGCAGATTACCACTTTGGCCGCATTTGGCTTTGAGAGGCACATCGCCCAATGAAAACGGGATTTACACTTTACACAATCTAATCAAAGCTGAGGGGCAGAGAAATTATGAATTTATTGAGGAAGGAAGAAGACTGTATGTATCAACATGGCAAGAGCATGAAATGCTACCAATGGTATGCAAATTTTATCAATTTTGATGCCAAAACAAAATTGTTAAAACTATGATAGAAACATGGAATGTAAGCACTCTAGTTAAGTATTAGGTACACATCCTTTATAAGTTTCAGAATGTACTTGTATACAATACTGAATTAATTGGCACCACTTTCCAAAATATCTTAAAGAACTGAGTGAGAGTTGCAATTAATTCTTTATACACAGTGTCACATTCCTTGGCCTATAGTTCTTCATGACTGTAACAGGCTTGTATTGAGCTAATTATTTTAGTGTTATTTGTAAACGTGTTGATATAGAAAGTCCCATATACAGGTTATGGTAGGTAAAAAATTTATCACAAAACCAGTTAACTAGGCTAGAAGTAACTGAGAGGTTGCACAGGATTAATTAGAGCATGTAGCCAGCAGTGTTGGGTAAAGTAACATAATTTAACTCACAGCAGATGTAAGGGATCAAGCAGATAAGATAAACAAGAAAAAATTAATCGTTCTAAATTTAAATGACGACTTTAGCTTTATAAGGCTTTGTGTAAACATATTTTAAGATTGTAGTCATAATTGTGCTCCATGCATTTTGTTCAACCAGACTCTAGGTGGAAAGATAAAATTGAAGTTAAAAAAATTGAAGAACAAATTTCTAAGAAGGAAATTTGGAAGAAACAATTAAAACACCTAGAATATTATTGTATTTATTTGTTTTAAAAAAAAAAGAAAAGAAAAAAAAGAAAAGAAAAAAAAAGGATAAAAAAAGGAAAAAAAAGGATAAAAAAGAAAAAAAAGGAAAACATACAGGAAACACGTGTTGAATGCAAGTAAGTATTTGATGAAATTTGTTTATTTTTAATAATGTACTTAATGTTTCTAGTAGCATGTATTTGGTAAACAATTTCAAGTATTGCCACATATTATTGCCATCTCTTATTACAATACTTACAGAAAGTCAGGTCAACAAAAATTTCCAGTTGGAAAGCTTAGGAAAACCATTTTTAAGTATGCTTAACATTATTATTTTCATAATTTTATCATTAGCATGAGTTGTATAGCATGATATGATAAGCTAATAAAGCAGTTTTTCTGCGTTTTAACAGCCAATATAATGTGTTTAATTAAAATTCACCCGATGTTTTGATTTCATGTTGAAGTCCTCCTCAGGAGTCAGGTAGAACTCTTCGTAATAAACACAATATTAATAACAAATAGCTGGTGGATATTTACATTTACTGTTATGTGTCTAGCTAATTCGGGTGTGCTGAATGATGCGTGTAATTGCCCATTAAGCCGGCAGTACCGGTAAGTATACAAACCCGCCCATTCCTCTCCCTTCCCACTTTCCCTCATTATTCTTTCTGTATATACTCACATTATCATTACGTATCCCTATTTTGTACACATACAATAACTGATGTTCTGTTGTTGTTTTTTTGTTACAGGTTCCAACAATGTTTTTGTTCCCATGAGTAGTGCCTCCTCGTGGCGGGAATGGGCAACATCATTGTTCAATAGAATTTCGGATTTCAACAGGCTTCATACTTTGGAGCCTGAAATTCTATTGTACTAATGGTGGCTAAACTACTTGAAAATTACCTAATGAAGGGTTATTATGTGGAAGAAGGTTAAGTATATGGGATCTACTGGCTGTCATCCCCTGGTACTACTGACCCTTTATCAAAATATAATAAATTTATAGCCCGTTACCCGAGCGACCGCGCTTGTCGTTAAGAACTATAGGTTTGTATTTCGATTTCGTAAGAAAATGTATTAGCGGGGAAAAGTCTGATATAGTTCTTAGCAACCATAATTATGGTGGAAGGCAGATCAAAGAAAAATGGAATAATGAAGAGTTTGGGTACTTTAATACAATTACTAAGAACGCTATACTTTGCTCGTTGTTCATGTTTGGGCTATAAAATAGTAATCATTAGGTTTGTATTTCGATTTATAAATCGCATACAAACCTCAATTTCGGTTTATTGGCGAGCGAGCGTAGCGAGCGAGACACTTACAGGGGTAACACAATCGAAAATCGGGGATGTTTGTTTATTTGGCGAGCGAGCGTAGCGAGCGAGACAGTATTAGGGGTGGATAATGCAAAATCGGGTATATGTTATATATATATATGTAGGTATGTATGTATGGATTGTACGTATGCCCTTTAAACGCGCGCGCGGGGAACGTTTTTTCTTCAAAAAAACACGGCTTTTTAGGCTTGACCCCAGTTTATTCTGAAACTACAGCATTAAGCAAGTCTTACTTTATACTTAATCTCCAAAGTGTGAGAAAATTCCTGCGAAAACGCTTGTTTTTCAAGAAACAAAAAGTTGATTCGATCGGTTACTATGACATTGAAGACCCTTTACCAGATTTAAATTCAAAACTTCGCCTTTTTTCCGGCTAAGTGCGGCTTGTTACTAGTTGTCAAGAGCCACCTGTAGTCAGTACTAAGAGAGCTATCACTACTTCTGAAAAGCGTATGTAAGCATATAAAGTATTAATGCTAAGGAAGCTACTACTACTCGAGGGATGCAGAGGTAAGTACGCAATTCCATTTGTTAGCTTAATATGCAAAATAACTCTGGCCTTTCTTTTTTATAGCTAAGAGCTTGTTGTCAACAGTGACTGGTAAATTCAAATAGTCAGAAGGACTCAAATTTGGTACTACAAAAGTTACCACTACTCAAGAAAATGAGGTAAGAAAGTAATTTTGTATTTGTGTGCTAAATTGATTGTCTTTTGTTTTTGTAGGTGAGAGCTTGTTGTCAAGAATTCAAGGTAATTCAGATGGTCAAAGTAACTTCAATTTGATACTACAGAAGTTATCAATACTCAAGAATGAGGTAAGTAGTAATTCCATATTTGTTGGCTAAAATTACAAATAATAACACTGGTTTATTTTTTATCTTAGCTGAGAGCTTGTTCAAGAGTTACTGGTGATTGAGATTATCAGAATGGCAGATGTTTGATACTACAAAAGTTACCATTAATAAGGTAAGACAGTGATTTTGTATTTGTTTGCTGAAAAATCAAATGTCATAACTGCTATTATAGTGTTTGCATCAAGTAAGCTAAAACATAGTAACATTTTATGTTACCTAACTATCAGGCTCGCTCGCATTTGTGCTCAAGCACATCACTAGTTTATTTAGATATATGTTTGGACGTATGTATGTCATTTTGTACTTTGACCCTCCGTATTTTTGTGTTCGCTCCGCGTTCGACCCCGTCCCAAACTTCACTAAACAGAATCCTCTGGTGTAGCGACCATTACCCGTATCACCTTAGAAATTGAATTGTTTACCGTTTTGAATTGTTTTGCGGGTGCTGGGAGCTCCATTTCTATTCGAGTTAGTGGCGGTGGTAAGTTAATACACTATTTGTCACAGTTATAAGCACTACTTAACAGAATTTACTTGACAATTCATTGTCCACTAGACGAACCACGGAGGTAAGTCTTGCGTATAGGTATGTTCAGTTGTGTGAAAGTATTGTGCGTTACAACTACTATTAAGAAAATCACAAAGAAAATTTTAAATAACGTGACTTGATTTTGTTGCTTCTTTTTCAATTCAAACAGTTGAGGGGAGTGGTTACTATGGCATTGAATCCCCTTTACCGTATATGCATAATTTAACAACTCAACTTTATTTTAGTAGTTTGAATAACAATAGTGTAGTTTAAGGCTCGCTCGCCATTTGTGCTCAAGCACACCACTAGTTTATTTATATATATGTTTGGACGTATGTATGTCATTTTGGGACGGGATCGAACGCGGAGCGAACACAAAAATACGGAGGGTCAGTGTTCACTCCGCGTTCGACCCCGTCCCAAACTTCACTAAACAGAATCCTCCGGTTTAGCGACCATTACCCGTATCACCTTAGAAATTGAATTGTATACCGCTTTGAATTATTTTGCGGGTGCAGTTAAAACGCAAAAAACTTATGGGAGCTCCATTTCTATTCGAGTTAGTCGCTATTTGTCACAGTTATAAGCCCTACTCAACAGTATTTACTTAAAAATGCATTGTCCCCAATAGACGAACCACGAAGGTAAGTCTTGCGTAGGTATGTTCAGTTGTGTGAAAGTATTGTGCGTTACAACTACTATTAAGTATAACACAAAGAAAATTTTAAATAACTTGATTTGATTTTGTTGCTTCTTTTTCAATTCAAACTGTTGCGGGAGCGGTTACTATGACATTAAACCCCTTTACCTCATACGTAATTTAAAAACTCGACTTTATTAATAGCTTGAGTGTTAGTTGTTAAAATCAAATTTAACAATAGTGTAGTTTAAGGCTCGCTCGCCATTTGTGCTCAAGCACACCACTAGTAACTATAACTTATAGCCCGTTACCCGAGCGACCGCGCTTGTCGTTAAGAACTATAAATCTGATACAGTCTGGTATGCTCGTAAGAAAATGTATTAGCGGGGAAAAGTCTGATATAGTTCTTAGCAACCGTAATTATGGTGAAAGGCAGATCAAAGCAAAATGGAATAATGATGAGTTTGGGTACTTTAATACAATTACTAAGATAGCTAACGCTATACTTTGCTCGTTGTTTATGTTTGGGCTATAAAATAGTTATAAACCAAAATCATTAGGTTTGTATTTCGATTTATAAATCCTCGCCACTCGGGCTGCGCCCTCGTGTCTCGGAGTTTATAAATCACATACAAACCTCAATTTTGGTTTATAACTATAACATATTGCAGTCCTTACTCGCCTAGTCACGCTCATGTTGACGACCCCTTCCCGTCTACCCTGTGGGCAATCGCTTTTCCTCTTTATCTGACTAAGAGCCTATTTCCTACAGTCTTGCCTGCTCTAGCTACCCTACCACCACCAGCCGTGATACTTATCTCGGCCTCCTGACCGGCAATACTGTTTCTGCTTTCCTTCCCCGCATAACGGTTACGGTTGGTAAAGGGTCTGGCTACACGAGACTAACCTATCTCGCAATTGTGTGCTGCCTTACCACAGCCAGACTCACCACCAATGTAGTATCACACTTGATATTTGTTCTTGTTCTTATCCATTCTCACACTCAGACTTGCTGCCAATCTTGTTGCACTTTGTCATACTCTATTTGTGCTCTCTCAGGCTCGCTGCCATCCGTTCTTGCATGATTAGACTTGCTTACCTAATCACACTGAGGCCCAGGGCCTATCTATTCTTGCACACACTATCAGGCATACTGCCTAAGTATTCTCAGGCTTTTCAGCTCGGAGCTCATAGAAGTGCAGAGGTGGGACTATAGCTAAAAATATTTGTATGCACATTTTTATGGATGGCCACACAAAATTAAACTATACGTAAGAAGTACACATTTTATACTAAATAATTGTACAAACAGAAAACTAGTGTTCGTTTCTCCAGGGAGTGCATTCCTCAGAGTCCCGTGATTTGTCTGGGGACATTCCCACAGATGGATTCATATAAAATTACATGCCCACTTGAATAAATGTTAGTCTGTATGTAATACATTAGATTCATAAGTCATGTGATCAATGCTACTACTGTTGTTCTTCAAAATGGCTTCCTCTACAAGTGTGAGTTTATATTATAGACTCAGTATCAGAAGACTTGCTCTGTAGGAAGTGTAATCTAGTGGCTAGAAGACCAACTCTGACTAGCTGCTGTGGAGAGAGTTTCTGTCAGGCCCATGTATAGCTGACATTCAGGAACACGGACAACCTTGTCCAGAATATGAAACAAATGAATTTACATTTTTTGAACATGGTAAGAAGTCAAAAAAGAATCTGCTCCTTAAAAGTCTATTGCAACATGAAAGAGAGTGGGTGTGTCTGGTCTGGGACACTGGACCAGTTGGACACTCACTTAGACACTCACCTGGACTGTGGGGTGAGGTAAGCATGAAGTGATGGAAGATCACATGGAGATATGTCATCTGGAAGAGGAAGAGTGTGAGTTCAGCAGTGTGGGATATGATAGTCGGGTTCAATAGAGAGGATCAGGACGAACATGCCAGGCAGAATGGCCCGAAACTCCTCACCTTGACAGCTTCTCTCTAGCTGTAGAGACAGCTTGTTCAGTTGCAAACATCAAAAACAACTTTAAAAAGAAAATAGAAAAGCAGAAGTGCAGAATACAAGAACAAGAGAAGGTGCTATGGAAGCAAGAGAAGAAGCTAGGGGAACTAGAGAAGAAGCTAGGGGAACAATAGTTGGTGCTGAGTGAACATCTGAAAAAACTCAATAAAAAAGATAAGGAAATTAGTGACTTGAAACAGAGAGTTTCTGACTTGTTCAATATGATAGTCCTGAACAGGAAGAAGTTTGAAATGAAGAATTTCAGCATTGAAAAAGCAAAGGACAAATGTGAAAAATGGATGAGTCCAGCTATGTACACACACGTGTGTGGCTACAAGTTCTGCATAGGAGTGGATGTTTCAAAATAAAAGTGTAGTAGCTAGTGTGTGATCTATGCCTGGAGAGTTTGACGATCAGTTAAAATGGCTGGCACATATAGAGTTGAGGGTAGAACTTGCCAACCAGCAAGGAGGAGAGAATGCTTCATTTACACTTTCTGCTTTAAATCTGGAAAAATCTGACTGCAATTGTTTACTTAAACATTGCATCTTTATTAGTCATCCAACATACAAGATTACTTAGATAATGATGCACTATATTTTTACGTTTCTAAAATTGAGGTTTATTGACTTCATTGAATGTAAGTTCATATCTAAAATGATATCTCCATTGTTTGGTAAGACACAATCATACGTAAAGAATTCAACACATTTCATGCAAACAGTTAATAGTGTATGCTTGAGATCTGACAAAAATGATGGTGAGTTTTGATGTGTCTTCGCTGTTCACCAATGTTCCAATAGACGAGGCAGTATCTGTGATCAGAGATAAGCTCCAGAATGATGAAAGTAGATGAGAGAACATGTCTATCTCCTGAGTGCATCGCAGAATTATTAATTAGAGGTCTGCCTTAGGTCAACTTACTTTAGGTACAACGGGAACTGTTATGAACAAGTAGATGGAGCAGCCATGGGTTCTCCTGTTCCACAGTTGTGGCCAACTTGTACATGGAATTCTTTGAGGAAGAAGCTTTAAACTCAGCTCCAGTTAAACCTATATTATGGAATAGATATGTAGATGACACCTTTTGCATAGTTAAGAAAGGAAGTGAAAAACATTTGTTGGACCATTTAAACTCTGTAAGACCTTCTATAAAATTTACCATGGAATCAGAGGAAGATAGTAAGCTAGCTTTTATGGATTGCTTATTAAAGAGAGAGAGAGAGTGATAGTATGCTTACATCCACTGTGTACAGAAAATTTACACACACAGGTAGATACCTTCACTTTAAGTCTCGTCATCCTAATCATGTAAAGAGAGGAGTAGTGAGATGCTTGTATCAGAGAGCTAGGAGGGTAACTAATATGAGTGAAAATTTGAAGGAAGAAGAGAAACACCTACACAAAGTACTTCAAAGTAATGGTTATGACAACACAACTATTAGGGCAGGCTCTAAAGAGTTGCCTTCTAAAGATCATACAAATACTGAGCAAGAGAAAGGTTTGATTCTTACTATTCCGTACATAGCAGGATTGAGCGAGAGCATTCAGAGAGTGTGTAGAGACTTTGATATCAAACAGCATTTAAATCGGGTAAGACACTATAGTCTAGTTGCTAGGTAGGGGCCCCATGGACCCGGTGGATTTATAAATGAAATTTGCATTTTTACAACCTTGAAGGTATCTATTAACCAAATTTTGATGTTCCCAACTTTAAATATTGTCCGAAACCCTATTTTGTGGTCATAATACATTTAATGATGGTTAATACCTCCGGGTGCCCAATACATAAGTACACCACTCTTTTACTAGCTAGTACAAATGAATCCATATTATAATAAATATTCTTTATGAAAAATCTCACTTCTATCTTAAGTGGTCACACCTATCTTATCATATTGGGTGGGCAATAATTGGGTTGTCAGCACATGTGGTACAGGTGAACCAGTCAAGGTAGGTGAGCAATCTATTGTTTTATGATGTACTTGACTGTCTTCTTGTTGTTTTCACAGTTTAGTAGCTATATACAACATCATGTCTACCAGGAAAGGAAACCTGCAGACTTCAAGCTGTTCCTAGCATAGGCTCCAACTGTCCTGGAATGTCCAGGACAGTCCTGGATTTGTTGACATTGTCCTGTGTCCTGGATTCACCTGCCATTTGTCCTGGATGCAGGAGTTGAGTAGTAGAGTTTTATGTGCTATTATGCTGGGTAGCTATGAAAACCTACTAGATCTGTACTGTAGACTTGTTGACATTGCAGTAGATACAGTACATGCATGCACAGTCAGCACCCTTGTAAAAATACATTATCAATCAGCAGCAAAAAAGCAGCTGGTAGCTACTGCAAGTTCTGAGTCAGAGTGCACTTCAGTTACAGTAGTGTTTGCTTGATCAGGTGCCTTCTTATCTTTGAGTAAATGGCCACTCAGTCCGGGTCACCATCCAACTCCTAAGAATCGATCATCATCCACCAGCCCCTGAAGAAAGTGTCACTTTGACACAAAATGGACTAAAGAATTTAGAGGAATAGGGAGAAGCTCCAAAGGTATTAGCTAAAAATATATATTGTAGGCTTTTAAAAAGATTTTTTTAACATGAACAGGTGATGCTTATGCTTCATGGACTTGAAACTTTCACCAAGTGATCATTCTTCCCTAGAGAAGCCAACATATAAATCTGCAGTTGGTTGGAAGCCAAGAACTGGTGCTTTTTGGTTCGAAGTGGGGAAAATGAAAACTCTTGATGGACAGTTGAGGTTTCCTTCTCTCTACAAGCTGATGACAGGCTTGCTTTCAATACCTTCATCAAATGCAGACCCGGAGAGGGGCTTCTCCATCTTGAGAAGAATTCACACTGATCAACGTCCAACGTTGAAAGTCCACTATCATCTCTCTTATGACTCTCAAGTTCAACAGTGGTGCGGAATGCTGCCATGATTCTTCTTTCAGCGAAGAACTTCTAAGAAGTGCAGGAAAGCTACCATAATGTCACTCAACAAAGAGTAACTACTAATTTTAATGGTTATGCTTTTACATTAATTTGATGGGTGTGGTTTTGATGGGTGTGATTTAGGTGTGGACAGGGGGTGTGGCCAGTGTCCTGGAACTGGTTTTCAAAAAATTGGAGCCTATGTCCTAGCCAATGAAGACAACAAGTGACAGCTCTGCCAGCTGCTGGGGAAGCAAAGTGGCAGCTTCAAGACTCCAAAAGTGTGGGACAGCAGTTATAGTCAAGGAGGGGAAGGCATATCAGTTGAAGTCATCCAATGGTGAAGTAATGACCAATGAGATCCCTGAATTGTCTTCAGACCAAGAGGAAACAGACACCAGGATTATTCTGTACCTCCACTATGATGCCAAGCTCGGGTACAAGTCAGCTGTAGTGAGGACTCCAGATAGTGACATCTTTTTTATTATGTTGCACCACTCACACTCCATTAGCCTGACTATTCTCCTTGATATTGGCATGGGCAAACATCGCCAGATTATCAATGTGACAGAGCTGGCGGAGTCACTGGAACCAGAGTACTGCACCACACTACTTGGGTTCTATGTATTCTCTGGTGAGGACTGCACCAGTGCATTCAAGGGCAAAGGAAAAGTAGGACCACTGAAGAAGCTCCAAAAAAAAACCCAAGTACCATAAGGCTTTTAGACAACTTGGTGATGATTGGACAGTGAAGTCGGAGGTGATGACAGATGTGGAGGCTTTTACTTGCCTCATGTATGGTCAGGGTCGGGAAACTTCTGTGGATGTGGTGCGAGCCAAGATGCTCAGAAAGATGGTGGGAGAAAATGAAAATCTTACCACTAAATCTAAGGTTGACCTGACTCGCCTTCCACCCTGCAGGAATAGTCTAGTTCCCCATGTTGGCAGGGTCAATTATAGGCTTGCCATCTACAAGCGTGCTAACCAGGCTTGCTTCTGGCGACCCAAACCTTATGACAATGACCAACGATGGGTAAAGACGGAGAAGGGTTTTGTGGAGCCAGTTTGGTCATGTGGACCTATTTTGCCTCCCTCACTCATTGACTTAATTAAGAAGGTTGAGGAGGAGAATGATGATGATGATGAAGAGATTGATGAGCATCTTGTCAGTGAAGACGACGATGACTATGCTGACTAGTATGTTATACACATATTATCTATTTGTAATCTGAACTTATGATTTAATTATCATTGTTATTCACTTGATTTCAATGTTTTGTGCATATTTAATGTTTAAACTCCTTGAATTACCAAAGCAACAACTTAAGCTCATTCCTCATTTTATAATTGTAGAAGTACTGAGTTACTTAGTACAATAATATTCATGACTCAAAAGTTACAGTTGCTAAATACTTATAGAGGTGATGATATCTGTAATAGCTACGATATGGATGGCTTCGGACAATTTTTGGAAATGGGAACATCAAAATTGGGTTATTAGATACCTTCAAGGTTGTGAAAATGCATGTTTCATTTTTAAATCCACCGGGTTCATGGGGACC
>WLWD01004817.1_pt1 | contig 23414 bp, 22 predicted proteins | sample 6712731 | NCBI WGS metagenome assembly WLWD01 (sample SAMN12718690, study PRJNA576275) | sponge metagenome | isolation source: marine sponge | host: Mycale hentscheli | place: New Zealand: South Island, Marlborough, Capsize Point | collected 2014-11-01
GATAATGAGCAGGGTTTCATACAGATTAAGGGGACCCTGGGATCCTTCCCCCCTAAATTTAGTCCCCCTAAATTGTTTTCAACCCTGGCTGAGTTTTGTTGTTGTTTTTTTAACCCCAGCTCAATTTTTATGTATTGTATAAGATAAGAAAAATTATAGCCTTGCTCTACAATTACTTTGTTTAAAAATGTCCAATAATTCTTCAAAATCAACATTTTTTTTAGTTGTGGCCCTTCAGTAGCATTTCATAATAGTTTGTGTATGTTTTCACGTGACAATTTGCTCCGTGGTTGTGACTTCACCATTTTTGTGAGTCAAAAGGGTTTTTTTTTGTGATTCTATAAAATTCCCTCCCCCCTAGCAATATATCCTGAATAAACTTCTAATAAAGTTTGTTTGTTTGTTTATTTTTAATAAACTTACTAATAGAATGTTTATTGTTTTGTTTGTTGTAGGAAGTGGTCCTGTCCCCTGAACACGATGAATTCTACAGAGAGGTCAGTAGCAATATGAGCACAGTGTGGTGTGTGTCATGGTGAGATCTGTACTGGCTACAAGAATGGAGGTTTTATGGAACCTTGTCCCCATATGAAATGGTTAATTTGCCAACTTAATTCTTTTGGCAAGCTGCAGCAGATCGAAACTCCCTTCTTCAACCGCTTGCACACTCAAGCTTAGTCTCACTGTTCTCTAGTCTTTTAAACCATTGACACACTCTAGATATGAATGTAAGGATCTGAATGTGAGGATCTGAATGTGAGGATCAGAATGTGAGGATCTGAATGTGAGGATCTGAATGTAAGGATCTGAATGTGAGGATCTGAATGTAAGGATCTGAATGTGAGGATCTGAATGTGAGGATCTGAATGTAAGGATCTGAATGTGAGGATCTGAATGTAAGGATCTGAATGTGAGGATCTGAATGTAAGGATCTGAATGTGAGGATCTGAATGTAAGGATCTGAATGTGAGGATCTGAATGTGAGGATCTGAATGTGAGGATCTGAATGTGAGGATCTGAATGTAAGGATCAGAATGTAAGGATCAGAATGTAAGAATCAGAATGTAAGGTTCTGAATGTGAGGATCTGAATGTAAGGATCTGAATGTAAGGATCTGAATGTAACAGCTTTTTGCACTTAAAAAGTGACAAATATTTGTCATTGAATACAAGTGCTAACTGACATACATTTCCAATGTAGTGACTGACGTTCAGATATTTAAGGTTGATACAGGAAGTAGTGTCAGGGTTTCGTATGGACTATGAGAGCCCTGGGATTCCCCCCCCCCCCCCCCCCCCCCCCCCCCCCCCCCCCCCCCCCCCCACCTAACTTTTTTTTTCCCGAACTGAATTCTTCAGAAAAATTATTGATGAGTATAAATAGCCTTCTTAGTCTTCTTGCTTTGAGGGCAGGGTCAATTAGTATCCCTCTGATTGTGCTTAGAGTTCCTCCTATTGCGCTGTTAAAGAGCAGTTGCTACATTCTAAATTAGTTAGCACTGTGTAGCCGTTGTGAACTACTGTTTTAGGGTCCCCCCCCCCCCCCCCCTCGCCCCCCCCCCCCCAGTATTGATCTCGCTGCACTCAGGACCCTAAAAATGGTAATGAAGGCGGTGCCTAACTATTATTATAAGTTGGTCAAGTTTTCATCTGAAATCTCAGTCTCATGATCATGACTTGACCATATTATGTAGATGAACTGTTTTTTGCGACTCGACAAAATTCCCCCCCCCCCCCTCTCCTAGTGAAAAATCCTGTATGAATCCCTGAGCGTGTGTTATAAATACAGTAGTAGCTAGGCGATATGTGTGTATAGTGTAATAGTTATGTCTACAGAACTTAGAAGTTATCCAAAAACCTTGGGACCAAAGGATGTTTGGGTGACTGAAATGTTTGGATAACTGAACACTATTAAAAAAAAAAGATCATAAAGGACTAATGAAAGGGGATTGGTGGACCAATTATTTCTGTTAGATTTTGAGTGTTTTGTTAGCTGGAGTGTGAGTATAACTGAAGTTGTACAGTACTACCTTGAAGTGGTGATGTTATGGATTATTTAAATGCATATTGTTATGGTGTTTGTTGGTGTGTAGAACATGTATCTGAACTTTGGTGAGATCGGGTTGAACATCAAGGAGCTGGTGGACAAGTTCCAGAAGACGTCCAAGAGTCATGCCCAGATAGACTCTATTGCAGACATGAAGGTGAGTGGGTGGGGTGTGTGTGATGATGATGGACATACTGTATACATGTATGTGTGTACGTATGTATGTATATGTTTGTATTTAAGTATGTATGTTTGTATTTATATATGTGAGAGTATGTGTGTAGGTGTGGATATTGTTGTGTGTACATGTGTGTGTATGTGGAATTTAGCAACATTTGCACAAAAATTTGTGTAATACGGTGTAATGGAGAAATATTAATTTTTCTCTGCTTTTGTATTTGTGTGTGTGTGTGTGTGTGTGTGTGTGTGTGTGTGCAGGCGTTCATAGAGAACTATCCTCAGTTCCGCAAGCTGTCCGGTACAGCAACTAAGCATGTGGCGGTCGTGGGTGAGTTGTCCAGGATGGTGGAGAATAACAAGCTCATGGCTCTGTCGGAGGTAGAACAGGACATCGTGAGTGGGACTGACAAGAACAATGCATTCAGGGTACGCAACATCACATTGTTGTTGTTGTTGTTGTTGTTGTTGTTGTTTACAAGTTATTAATGTCCCTAATAGCTTCATGCAAAGCTGCATACATTGCAGTGAGTGTAAATTACAGACATATTCTGTTGTGTATAATAGATTATACAATACTCATGCGGGCAATGTTTAATTTATGGTACAAAGTCTAAATACTAGTACTGAAGAGAAGGATTGCTAGAGGGACTGAAGGCTTTCTAGCCCGGGTAAATTCCACCCTTTGCCCACTTAAATGCAGCCTTGTTATAATGGCTACAATAGGTCCTTATCGGAAGCTGTGGTTCTTTATTGGTTGTTTGGTAATTTAAATGTATTGTTTTACCACTGATAAAAATGGTGAAATTGGTGGGACTTATGATAAGTTCGAATCTATTGAGCTAGCAAATTGAGCATGTAATAATAACAACTTATGTTTGTATAATTATCATTGTTGTTGCTATTGTTTTCAGAGTGTGGAATCCTTGCTGGGTAACCCTGACATCACTGTGGAGGACTGCCTGAGGCTAGGTCTGCTGTTTGCCCTGCGCTATGAGGGTCAGGCCAGATCTGAGGTGGAGCAGATTCACAGGCTACTTATATCCAGAGGACTGGGGGACATGGAGATGAAGGTAAAGGGACTTCAATAACACAAACTCTATTTGCGGTAAAAGGATACAATGGAGAACAACTGGTAATTGGCGAGCGAGCGTAGCGAGCGAGACACTTACAGGGGTAACACAATCGAAAATCGGGGATGTTTTGTTTATTTAGATATATGTATGGACGCATGTATGTCATTTTGTACTTTGACCCTCCGTATTTTTGTGTTCGCTCCGCGTTCGATCCCGTCCCAAACTTCACTAAACAGAATCCTCCGGTTTAGCGACCATTACCCGTATCACCTTAGAAATTGAATTGTTTACGGCTTTGAATTGCGGGTGCAGTTAAAACTCAAAATCTTATGGGAGCTCCATTTCTATTCGAGTTAGTGGCGGTGGTAAATTAATGTGCTATTTGTCACAGTTATAAGCCCTACTCAACAGTATTTACTTAACAATGCATTGTCCACTAGACGAACCACGAAGGTAAGTCTTGCGTAGGTATGTTCAGTTGTGTGAAAGTATTGTGCGTTACAACTACTATTAAGAATATCGCAAAGAAAATTTTGAATAACGTGATTTGATTTTGTTGCTTCTTTTTCAATTCAAACTGTTGCGGTATGACATTGAAACCCCTTTACCTCATACGTAATTTAAAAACTCTGACTAGTGTTAGTTGTTAAAATCAAATTTAACTCGCTCGCCATTTGTGCTCAAGCACACCACTAGTAATAGGGGCCAGCTTAACCTCATAGTTATAAATTAGTAGTTTTTTGTTTTGTTTTTTGTTTTTTGTTTTTAAGTTATTGTATTCCTGTAAAGTATGCTGGTTTTATTTTTTATTATTTTTATTTATTTTTTTTTATTTTTTTTTTTTTATTTATTCATTTTTTTTAAATTTATATATTTTTTTATTATTGAATTTCATAGTCTGGTGTTATGATGTCATTATTTATTCTGTCTTTTGTGATATTTTGTTGTTGTTGACATCATACAGCTCCTCAAGGCTATTCTGGAATACGGTGGAGTAGCAAAAAGAACAGATGAACTATTTTCAGTATCTGCACCCAGAGCTATGAAGAAGTTCTTCCAGGGACTCAAGGTGAGTCAACGGAGGAGAATCCACACATGAGCTCCCTATAGTTTAGCTCAGAGATACAGTATACATGTAAGTCAGGGTTATATGCATATCTACTCGCGTGAAAGTTCGTAGATGTGTTTGTACTTATCTCAAGTCTGTTACTCTTGTAGGAATGGAATAAGGCAATGGAATTAACCAATGGTTGAGTTTGTGTGTGTGTATGTCCTTATGCCATGTGTTCACTTTATTCTGAAAAATTAATAGATGACATGACTGGAAATAAGTATGACCAACTAAGTGTGACCACACCCAGCTATGAATAATGATAAGTGTCTCAAGTCAATACATCACAGGAGGGAGGTACCTTGATAAGAACTTTAAACTGAATGTACCCTAAAAAGCATTTGTTCAAAAATACGTAGTGATCATTACCATTTCTAAGTTGTTTAGTGGACTGGTCAGTTCATAACTTGGAAAACCTGTTTATTCACGGAACATGTGTCATGAATCTCCGACTCCACGTCTATCTCTAATTGACTGACATCTTTGTGTGTGTGTGTGTGTGTGTGTGCTTGTTTATTCCAGGGAGTTGAGAATGTTTATACCAGACACAAACCTTACCTTCATGATCTCGTAGACAACCTCATTAAGGGAAAATTAAAGGAGGCCCAGTATCCTTACGCTGGAGACCTCAGACTGGTGGACAGGTATGTGTGTAGTACATGTATGTGTGTGTTTGTGTGTATGGTGTGCAAGTATGTGTGTGTGTGCATGTGTGTGTGTGTGTGTGCATGTATGTGTGTGTGTGTGCATGTATGTGTGTGTTTGTGTTATGGTGTGCAAGTATGGTGTGTGTGCATGTGTGTGTGTGTGCATGTGAATGTGTACATGCATGCCTTGTGTCTTGTATGTGCAGTATGAATATGTATGTGTGTTAATTTACTATAGTTAAAGAGATTGTTTTTAGCAGCGAAATACATTGAAAAATTGGAGTATATTATTTTGTAGTGCATAGAAAAAATATTTTAATAGTGAACTTTGTTAGTTTAGTTTAGTAACTATTGACTCTTCTCTCCTTTCCAGGCCTCAAGATATAATCATATTCATAGTGGGAGGAGCAACATATGCCGAGGCAGAAGTAGTAGCGAACTTGAACAAGACGGTTCAGGGGATCAGAGTCATTCTGGGAGGCACACATATACACAATAGTCGCAGGTTAGACTATGGCGGAGTTGTTCAGCAGTGGAACCTCTAATAGTGGACTCTCTAACGAGCAAATTACCTCTATTTAGTGAACTTACCTCTATTTAGTGAACTTCGAGCTTTCCCCTCCACTAGACAATATATTCCTTACCTCTTAAAGGAAATAACAACTTTTATTCACTGAAAACCCTGGTCTCAAATTGTTCCCAGTTCCGAGATTCTACTGTATTCATTATACATGTAGCTGTCAGGGGTGGATCCAGTGCTAGTGACAGGAGGAGCCCAAATATATTTAGGTCCAAACTCGCAAAATTTTTTAAAATATTAATGATTGATTGTATCATTTATGAGTGAAGGGCATAAGGCAGCATATAAATTTTATTGTCTGTATGGTACATTCGTCCTTGTAATTTTTTCAAAAGCTTGGTTGGGAAGGGGGGGGGGCCTGGCCCCTTCGCCCCCTCCCCGGATCCTCCCCTGGCTGTAGGTTAGATAATGGAACTATTCAAGTGATGTGAGCAATTCCCATTTATCCCTCACACTTACACAATTCCTTATTTCTGTACTTGTGTACTTGTTGTTATAATTGTTGTTGTTTCTTATTTACTAAATTTGTTGTCTGCTCTGTTTTAGTTTCCTTAATGATATTCGGACGTCTTCGCATCATTTCAGTCGTAGCGGCAGAACTATAGCATAAGATAGTCATTTAGTCCCACCCAGACAAACAGAGCACTTCTATTATTGTACGCATTTATTGTTTATTGACATCATTGCTTTGTTTGTTGTTGTGATTTGTATGTGTTTGCAGTTCTATTTTATTGACATTAATTTTAATAAATTATTGGGAGCTGTAGCTGGATTAATCATAGCCCATTATATGCTGAGTTGAATTATATTCTCAAAATAATTTGTAATTTTGATGGATAATTCTAAAATAATAAAAATAATTACATTAAAGCCATTAAAGTTTATAGGGTATGGCTGCAAATGGGACTATGGAACAATAGGTTTAGAGGAGCTAAAACAGATTCCCCTGTCTTCACTGGAATATCTTTTTTGATATGTTCAAACTAATTGATGGTTATCTCACACTTTAAATAAAGCTACAGCAGGAAGACCAAACCATGTGATAAAACTGAGCTTTGCATGTGCATTGGAGTTGAGTCGCTACTGAAGGCTCTAAATTAACAGAAAACGATCATGACTCAGAAATCAAGTAGCCCACCACAACAACAAAACAAAAAACAATAGTCAGCAGATAATGTTTGCTTTGGAGAAATTCTGGACGTGAACAAAAACCTATCTCGTTTACAACCGAATTGTGGGCAGGGCTCATGCTGCCGTTAGGTCCCCGCGTGGGTGCATAAAAACACAGGCGGGGCTGCTTCCGTGTGATGATCATTACCTAATTATACTAAAAGGTCAACTTCACCGCCGGCAGGTGAGATAAACAGTTACTCTTTAGTTGCGAAACACTAACTACTATTGGCGTAAATCTAAGAAGTAGGGAGTCCTCCTTTTCAGCGTCTGCTCCTCCGCCGGGATGTCTATCAATGGAGACTTGGTGCGTTCCCGCGGTATCAGAAGTCCGTCCGACTCGCCATCACATAAGTCGGACGCGCTGGAAGTACCGCTGCTAGAGGCGAGTCAGTCTTCAGTCAATTCGCGTGGAAGCTTTGGTGGCTCTTTCCGAGTGGAGTACAGCTACATCAGCACCGTAAGGACTTGGAAGAGGACAGTATTGACTTACACCAGATTAAATAAATAACTTAGCTAAGTATACTGTAGTTGTATATGGTAGCCATGTATATTGTAAACTGTGTTGTAGCTATGTGGTATATATTTGTGCTCTTGCCTGTTGTTTTTGTTTTGCAGGACAAAACAGCAGAAGCAATCCAGCAATGTGAAAGATTTATTCTGACCCCTTATGCCAATGCTCTCAAACTGGTAAATATGGTAGAACTAAGTAGTCGACTCCAGCTACTGTGTGTGGTGGTGCGTGTATGTCGGGGTTGGGGTTGGGAAAGCATTTGAAAATAATGTCAGCAAATTCAGTTTGTTTGCATGGAATATTTAGTTACGTCATAGCTTGTGTTGATCTTGTTATTTTTGAGTCGCGTATATTATTATATCTAAATACGACAATAGTTTGTCACAAAAGACGTGTGTGTGTGTGTGTTTTTAAGTCCTGACGGATCCATTTGAGCTGGGATGTTTACATACTGTGCTGGAATGTTTACATACTGTGAAATCTTTAACAATAGCAAAAGTTAGATACAGGATATAGTCTGCCTGGTTTGCTGTGGGAGGTCAAACTTAAACTGAAAGACTGTACGGATATTTAAATTCGTAGTGATTATAAAGTACGAAAACTGATCCATAAGTGTTTGTTAAGTAGAGCTTCACTAGAACTAATTTCTGCTTCTCTCTACATACAATGTCATGTGTTTATATGACTTCTTCAAAGCACATGCACACATGCCCATACTATGATGTTGCAATGACGTCCTTTTTGGATTAGTTAGACATGATTTAGACATTCATTGTGTACCTTGACTGTGCACTACAAAAGCCGAGACATTCTGCACATGTGCGTTTAGTACTTGAACATGGTAATAGGCGTTAAAGGTTGTGGCAAGAGCTTTAGTAAATAAAGTTGGATGTAATGAAATGTTTGTAGTGGCAGTAAAAACAAAATTTAGAAAGTGGTTTGGTAGATATGTCGGGCCAAATTTGAGTGGTAGTAGAAGCGATCAAGAGTGCATGTAACCATCCAGATCATATAGGTTGTTGCTAAGTTCTCATCACAGCTAACATGTGGCTGTTGAAGTTATTATTTCTTATGACAAAGAAAAAGAAGAAAATTATGATTCAGTCATTCTCGGCTGAAATGTTTACAACAATAGCACATTTTTCTCATTCTAACAGCCAATATTGTTAATTAAAACTTAACAGTAAGCGTACCCTTGCTGTTTACATTGTGTTATTATATCACCACGGAGAGATCTACCTCAGTTGACCCCTGAAGAGGACTTCGGCAAGAAATTGAAACATCGGGTTAAGTTTTAATTAACAATATTGGCTGTTACAACAAGAAAATTTTGCTGTAAAGAAGAAAATTGTAGATGTTTTAGTCCAACAGAGGTTATTACTGTTCAGTAATGTTACATGTGTATATAATAGATTGGATGGCTCCCCTTCAATAGCAGCAGCAAGCTAGCCCTAGTGGGTCAGGCGGCCCTGGTGCTGCTGTGGACCATATGTATTCTGGCCACCATGGTGATGCAGCTGCTTTCTTGTTTCAAACGAGACGCAGTGAGTTATGGCTTGTTCACGTCTTAAGATGAACATAATGGGGAGGGGGGGGGGGGGGGCACTTAAAAAGCTTTTTTTGGATTCCAGAGTATTGGGGACATAATGCTGTAGCTAACTTCCTGTAAGCAGCTAAGGAAGGAGGAAAAGTATATGATTTTTGCTTTTCGCCACCACACTTGAAGTGTTGAATTTATGTTGCTTGTGTGTGTGCGTGCATGCACACTTGTGGTGTGACTGCTGTGTGTGTGTGTTTGAGGGTGAGAAGAGAAGAGATGAGGTTGATCTAGCTCCACAGCCGCCCTATAATGTGGTCAGGCTTACCGTCACGCCGTATGGATTGGTTTAATTAACCCCAAAGTAACTCAAGCTAACCCCAAAGTACCTCACTATAGCTAACAGCTGTACATAGTATAGTCTATGTGTAACCTTAGGCACAGGTGCAGCTGTTGGAACTGATGAATTTCAGCTAGAGGCTATTACTCACAACTGCGGTTCTTGTCTGTGAAGGCAATGAATTTAGTTGTGTGTGTGTTGCCGGAAAAAAATGCAAGTCTTGCATTTCTTATAGCAAGGAACCTTGAATAGTAACATGGAATTTATTTACATTTGCATACATGTGCTTTCATGTACCACATGGTTTACACACACATACACACATACACACACACACACACATATGCAGTTTGTTCCTGGTAAGAATGTCAACGAAGATCAAATTCCTCTTGGACCTGCTAGTATGATCAACGAAACGTCCACCGGCACCATGGCCACGCCCAGTGTGGTACGTTACATCACATGTCATGAGCATGTCATATCGTCTCTGATTCTGCTCGACTTTGTCGTCATCGCCGCCTACTTCTTCGGAGTGTACTTGTTCTCTCGTGGGGAGACTGAGTATTTGTTTGGATTGGCTAGCCACGTGAGTGGAGTGGTGGGTGTGGCTATGCATGCTTTGTGAGGGCGTGGCAGTGTGAGATTGCTGGCTATATGAGGGCGTGGCAATTAGAGATTGTGTTCAATTCGATGTTGCACGAATCTAGAATGGCTAAGACAGCTTTCTTAGGTTTTAGGAGGGGCAATGAATGCAGACAACCAGGTCTTAAAACACGCGGAAGGATGCTGATCCATGTTTTATAGTAGTCTAATGTTGGTACTGAAGAATGTCTAGGGTGGGTGAAGGCTATACAGTGAGGGGAAATGCCCCTCTTTGCCCTCTTAAATCCAGCCCTGCTACTCTATGTGTGTATACATTAGCTTCAATTTTTTTCTCTCCATCTAACAAAACCTTTGGTGGTGGCACAGTGTATGTGTGTGTGTGCCTAAATAGGTGTATGTGTGTGTGTATGTGTGTGTTCGAGTGCATGTGTGTGTGTGTGTGCGTACGAGTGTATGTGTGTGTGTGTACGTATTATTGTATGTGTGTTTTTTCCCCCCCTATGTAGGTATTTATCAAGAATGCTGATGCAAGTAGTTCCAGTCCTCGTCTCATCAAAACAATTGGGTAAGAGTGTGAGTTTTCCTACTCCAGCTCGTCACACAGAGTTGAATACTTATAGCTTAGTTGGCACGGCTTCTGTTGCCTGTAATAAAATGTACATATGTGTATTCTTTTATTGGCGAGCGAGCGTAGCGAGCGAGACACTTACAGGGGTAAAAATGAAAAAATCGGGGATGTTTGTTTATTTATATATATGGACGTATGTAAGTCATTTTGTACTTTGACCCTCCGTATTCTTGTGTTCGCTCCGTGTTCGACCCCGTCCCAAACTTCACTAAACAGAATCCTCCGGTTTAGCGACCATTACCCGTATCACCTTAGAAATTGAATTGTTTACGGCTTTGAATTGTTTTGTGGGTGCAGTTAAAACTCAAAATCTTATGGGAGTTCCATTTCTATTCGAGTTAGTGGCGGTGGTAAGTTAATACGCTATTTGTCACAGTTATAAGCACTACTCAACAGTATTTACTTAAAAATTCATTGTCCACTAGACGAACCACGAAGGTAAGTCTTGCGTAGGTATGTTCAGTTGTGTGAAAGTATTGTGCGTTACAACTATTAAGAATATCACAAAGAAATTTTAAATAACGTGATTTGATTTTGTTGCTTCTTTTTCAATTCAAACTGTTGCTGGAGCGGTTACTATGACATTGAAACCCCTTTACCTCATACGTAATTAAAAACTCGACTTTATTTTAATAGCTTGAGTGTTAGTTGTTAAAATCAAATTTAACAATAGTGTAGTTTAAGGCTCGCTCGCCATTTGTGCTCAAGCACACCACTAGTATATATATGTTATAGTTATAAACCAAAATTGAGGTTTGTATGCGATTTATAAATCGAAATACAAACCTAATGATTTTGGTTTATAACTATTTTATAGCCCAAACATAAACAACGAGCAAAGTATAGCGTTAGCTATCTTAGTAATTGTATTAAAGTACCCAAACTCTTCATTATTCCATTTTGCTTTGATCTGCCTTCCACCATAATTATGGTTGCTAAGAACTTATCAGACTTTTCCCCGCTAATACATTTTCTTACGAGCATACTAGACTGTATCCGATTTATAGTTCTTAACGACAAGCGTGTTCGCTCGGGTAACGGGCTATTGATATATATATATATATATATATGTAGGTTTTATTAATCAAATATGTGGACATACATGTATATATGTGGTAGTGGTACTGTTTTCTCCAAATACATTACATGTACAGAACGCATGTACATGAATGTGGAGGTCAGCTCTATTTGTTTAACCGTGTGTATACAGTACATTTGTTTTGTTTTTTCTGTGGGGTTACGGAATAAATGCATTTACAATTGTTTATTATTACTATCAAACATTCATATGCTTTGTTGTTGTTGTTTGTAGTATTTTGTTTATTGCTGGGTTGTTGTGGTTGGGACTATCACTGGCTGTGCGGGTCATGACTGCGTTGTCAGTGGAGCTGTTTGACTCCAATACCGTCATCATGTGGGAAAACTTCGAGTACGTGCCAACCTCTCTTGTTAGAGGATATCCTCCTGTCTTTGCGATGGAATATAATGGGCATAAATAGGAGGGTGGAGTGGTGGGCATTAATTGGAGGGTGGAGTGGCGGGCATAAATTAGAGTGGAGTGATGGGAATATATTAGGAAGCATATGACTTTGTTTTCAGTCAGTGCATGTATGCTGCACTGGACCAACTTCACTTCATATTTTATTTACAAAATATTGTTTTCTCTTTCTCTACTTCCTCTCGTTATCTCATTCTCTCTCCCTCCTTCTCCTCTCTCTTCCCTCCATCTCTCCCCCTCTTTCTCTCTCTCCTTACTTTTTCCTTCTCCTTCCATCCCTTCCTTCCCCCTCTCTCTGCCCTCCCTTTCTCTCTCTCTCTCCCTTCATCTATCCATCTCTCTCCCTTCCTCTCTTTCTCACTCTCCCTCCCTTCCCTCCATCCCAGACTGCGTGGTGGAGCTAAGATTGCTCTCCTGTTGCTGTCTCTGTTTGGGTTCTTCACGTTTGATGTGGTCTACATGTTCTCCATCATGAACTATGTTGTCCAAGGAGAACTCAACATTTACTTACTCTGGGACATCCAGAAGCTCATTGAACTACGCAAGCACGATGACTTTGATGGAGCAATAAAGGTGTGTTGTGTGGTTTAGGTAGAGTGTAATATTGTACCTATTTCCTTCCCTTCCACACACACACACACACACACACACACACACACACACACACACACACCTTACCAACTGGACATAACAACTTACCAACGTGCGACCACACCTTACCAACTTACTACGCACCTTACCTACTCGTCACCACACCTTACCAACTCGTCACCACACCTTACCAACTCGTCACCACACCTTACCAACTCGTCACCACACCTTACCAACTCGCCACCACACCTTACCAACTCGCCATCACACCTTACCAACTTGCCATCACAATTTACCAAGTTACCACCACACCTTACTAAATTACCCCATATCTCTATACCATAATATTCAGATATGGGAATTACTTTGGTACTCATATTCTACTACACTCTTGGCAACATTCTTCATTACCAACTTGATGTACAGCATGCCTCCTCCTTCTTTATACCAGCCTCTCCAACAATAAATGACATAACCACATATTATCATCTTATTCATGAAACATACAGGGCTCCTATTGTAATGAAGCACCAAGGTGCGAACCCTCAGCGCTACTAAACACTACCTAACTATTACAATATAATCTCCTTCCAAAAGAACTAGCAATCTGTTAGCTATTTTAATGAGGTATCAATATAGCTCGAGCAATGAAAATGATACATGGAAATGCTGTCTTCATAAGAGAAGAAGCTAAACTAGCCGGAAACACTCACCGGTATACATTTTCAATGCGAAACTTCACTTCTTTCAACTTCAACTTCCCTGAGCATAAAGCAAACTATCTATGACGTGATGCTAGGGGGCGTTACCCACAAAAGCTGGTACTGCACAGAGCTGAATGCTTCTCGTTTTCTCAACAATTAGCCTGAAATTAACACAATGAAAGGTCCTAAATCTTCGTTGTGAGTAAATTCATACTAAATCAACAGTTAATTGTCAGTAATCTCCAAAATCAGAGCGTGACAGACAGACAAACAGACAGACAGACAGACAGACAGACAGATAGAAAGACAGACATGGCGACTATTATAACCCTCTTGTGCATGCGTGCTGGGGTTAATAATGATATGGTATGAATTGTGTGTTATTATCAGGATACTCAGAAGTGCAAGGAATACTTGGACGTGTTGAATGGGAAGACGGCCACACTCACTGCTCTCACTCTCTTTGTCCTGGGCAGTTTATCTCTATCAAGTAAGCAAATGTTGACCATTGTATTGTGGGTGACTTGTAATCAATTCGTCTCCAAAGACTCAATTGTGCTCACAATATTTGAGTTCGGTCAGACCGTGGTTTAAGGTAACACTTTTTTTTTTTGGCGCATACACTGTACATTGCACTTTATACTTCTACTTTGATAGCTTAGGGTGAAAGTTTTTCTGTTATCTGTCCAAGACAATTCCTTGAGCTATAAAGGGAATTATAATATACCCACATCTGGTGTAGCATCCTAGCTTATTTTACTCTTTAACTGTTGGTTTATTTTTGTGTGACTGTTTTGTTTTTATTTAGTGAGTAAAAAAAAACAACACAAAGCAAATATACGTGTATCCGCGTGTGTGTAGATTATGTGTGTGTGCAAAATATGCATGTATGTGTATTGTGTGTGTGTGTGTGTGTGTGTGTATGTGTGTGTGTGTGTGTGTATTGTGTGTATGTGTGTGTGTGTGTGTTAAGAATGTAACTTACTGCATTTTATATCATGTGATTGTTTTTGTTTGTGTTGTCTGTTTCCAGCTATAGTTGATTTAGATCGGGTGGACAAGTCTGCGGCTAATTTCATCTCGGAGGATTTCCAGGTGCTCGCCATTGTGTCGTCCTTTCTTAACGGAGTCTGCTGGATGATACTATTTATGCTGCCGTTCATACAGGTCAGAGTTCAATTAGTAAAGGTCAAGGGTTTATATGTTGGGGTCAGAGATCAATGTGCATGGGAAAAAGGTTTAATGCACTGGAATGAGTGTGGGAACTTACAGCATGTCTTGAAGGACTGCAAGCGCACACGCATACATACGTATCAAATAAACAGAGTTTCAGACTTACTTGTCTCTCTCCTAAATTAGTGAATAACAGACTCTACCAGAGCAATGAAGAGAGCGAGTTGTATCATGCCTAGGTCAGACGTCAGACGTCAGTGTGTAGGTGGTACTACGTACTTGAGGACTGTCATCATGTGAAAAAAACTTTGAGTATGCACTGAAATACGAATTAATATACCAAGTAACATGTAGTTTATCAATGGGCTACCCTAATTACTGATTTTTGTCAACTTTTTAATTCTTTGTTGTTGTTGTTTTAATTGATGGAAGCTGAGGTTAATCTTTTGGAAAGACTGTCATGTTCTTAGTTGAGCTGTATAATCACAAAACAACAACAACAAAACAAAGAAGGATATTTACGTTATATGTTTGAGAAGGATCTATGATTAAGTATGTAAAGTCAGTATTGTTTGCGTTTGAAGAGGGAGTAGATATTCGGAGACGCTTGTATGTCTAAAACTTTCTCATTCATGAGAAAATAAGAAGACAAATTTGGGAGTGTTAAATTATGCTTCCTTTGTGTAAATTGCAGGCAGCTCGAGTGACTTACTGGTGCGAACAATTGAAGGATATTGGAACTCAGATTAGAGGGAGAGTATTTGCTCCGTACAACGACGTCAACAACCTATTGGACCTCGACTCCTTCTTGAATTTCCTCCAGTCAATCCAACTTCGGGTACGGCTGTAGGTGTGGCTTTTTAAGCTACAATAAACTTTGTTTAATGTATGAGGTACACTCATCATAACTGCATAGGATTGCTATGTTTGGTTGGAAGGATATTACACTGATGAAATTTTGATTTGTAATTTTATTTTTCAAGTCTTACATTTTTTTTGTTACTTCTCCACTATAATATATTCTGTTCTTTAGGCGTCCATCTTTGGAGTTCCCATCTACCCTTGGTTGATTTATCTTGTGGTGGTGAGCTTCTGCTTCACGATGTTGGTACTCTTCCAGCTGGATGCATACAGCATTGCCAGATACATATAGACGGACATTTTAATTTTTTCATTGCCTTTTATGATATTTTTATGTTTCAATATTCTACCCAACTCATTTTTTTTAGTATTTTTTTTGTTGTTGTTGATATCTCACTGATATACACCACTCTTTATTTGTATTGTACCATATGATTTGTTTCATTTTATTTTTTGCCGTTTGTATTTTGTATTTTTTTTTCAAGCAAAAACTATAGTACATTTTTCTAAAGCAAACAAGAGACAAACAGAAAAGACAAACAAAAACAAAAGTTGGCTTGGTGTATGTTTAATACAGAGATAGCTACATAGTACAAATTAATTACAAAATTACGAAACACAAAATGGCTCAACAAAATACTACCGAACTGGGAGGTAAGGGAAGAGGACTAGTCACTATTTAAATCATTTTGTTTATGCACTTTTTATGAAGTGCTAACAGTTACATTATTTCAACTGAGTCTTCTCTTTGAGCTCTCATCTTCAGAGTACAGATGTATTCATCTCGTGGTTCAGCTATAGGATCCCTGACTATTACAGTCTTGTAATCCTGTGGGAAGGCCACTATGAAGGTCTGCAAGAGCTTGGCCATGATGACTTCAGCCGCTATCTGTGAGGATAAAAATGATAAATAGAAAGAATTTGCAGTAGCTGGCATATATAGTATTTGTATGTGGAATGGGGCACAAATAGTTTGGAAATAGTCTACAAATTTTACTATTGGTTGGGCATCACTTCGAACTACTATGTAGCTAAGTCAGGAATTCATTATCAGGAGTATAGTTCTTCTTCATGTGATGGTACCTCCATTGTATGTGAGTGTGCGTATGTGTGTGTGTGTGTGTGCATATGTGTGTGTGTGTGTGTGAGTTATTTTGATTCATGTGATTCTCACCATGCTGAACTCTTTTCCAATGCAAGCCCGTGGTCCCTGACCAAATGGATTAAATTTGTCCGATGGAGTAATTCTATAATTTACATTACATTACGCAACTAAGCCAATACATTGAATCTCACAATTTTATAACCTATAACCTTAGTTAAAATCAATATAGCTAATGCACTTCTTAATAATGCATGCATCAACTAACTGAAGATAAATTAGCAATGTTTTCAATTTCATATTGAGGTAACCCAGTAAGACCAGATTTATTCAACAAGACAAATGAAGGGTTGTTATTATCCAAATTGCTAATTAAATCTGAGATTATGCCTCATTACAGCCATTTTATAAACCTATGACACTACAAAGTTGCTGCTGCTGTTATTTATTTCAATTTTGACCTGTTTTAATCCCAATTAACTCACTCATTATCAAAGCGCTCAGGCTTGAAGACATCGGGGTTGTGAAAGTATTCCGCGATACGGTACATGTTACTCTCACTAATCTAAACGGTAAATAGCAAAGAACAAAAAACAAAAACAAAAAAAAAACAACAACAATAAACACACGAGTTAGTTATATGACATAGAAACACTCCAACCAAACAATTGCTATAATGCTTTAATTACAGAGGTCTCATTTGGTTCAAATAATACCTGAACAATCGTTCCTCTAGGAATGTTGAATTCTCCTGCCATGCAATCCTTGTTCAGCTTCCTCGACTTCTCAGGGCCAACATAATACATTCGAATACTCTCACATATGACCTATTTAAGATAATACTCAAGTAATTGTCTTATTTTATATTGAACTAGCTGCCAATGTTTAGAATAACCTTCTCCAAATACTTCATATTTTTAAGATCATCGGCAGTAATATCTGTTTTGGTCCCCAGGACTCCATGAACTTCCTGCTGCACTCTATATATATTATAGAAATCGTTGAAACTAAACTTATTATTTTTTATTACACAGTTGGACATCTTACTTCTCCAAGACATTAGGATGCTGATGAAGAAGAATGAACACAAGCTGGAGGGTACTGGTCAATGTTTCATTTGCTGAAAATGAATATTTTATAGAGAAAAATAATTCTTAACAGCTACTTCTATTTAATTGTAAAAAATTATTTAAACAAGATAATATTGAGCTATATAAGTTCATATATCTTATGCTTTTGCATGGTTGTCTATCTTATGATTCTTCATGGTGACCTATCATGCCCATGGTCTACTTTGGCTACAATTAAGGAAATGTTTGCTAGTTATAATTTAAAGTAAAGTCTTACCCATAGGAAAAAAACTGCAGAAAGTGTCCAAGAATTGCTCCATATCAAGTTTCCTGTCATTAGCTATTCAAAACAGCAACTCAAATCACTTATAACTCTAGCAAATTTGCTACATGGCGACTCTTACTAATTAGCATTTTTGTGAGAGCATCTGTTGGAAGCATCTCTTTCTTCTTGATCATATCAATCCTTTCCAGTAGACATCTCCTTCCAATCAGTCTCAGGGCATCGACACATTTGCGGTAACGAGTGGCTTGAAATGGGAAAATAAACTACACCAAAACACAACCAATAAAAAACATAACACGAGTAAATGATCATCATCAGCTACTAGAAATATTTAATGCTCAATGTCATCTCATAAATCTATGTTAACAAAAGTGTGGGCATAATGGATTGATGTAGGTAGATCACTAAGTCTCAATTCGATTATTTTATGCATCTGCATTATTAGCTTCCTCAGGAACAAAACAACAACAACAACAACAACAAACCAAACAATTACAACTATGACAACAATATGGAGGTGTTTTGATGAAATTGTGTCTAATATTATTTTGACACAGATGGAGTTCAGCCTAAAAATAATGAAAGTTAAATTATGTTGTTTGCATTGCTTAATTCATATAGCGACTACAATGGCAGCTAAAGGTTGTGTGCGTGCTATAAAGTGTTACATTGTGGCAACCTACAATAAAAATTTATTTTGGTGTTTAAATAAGAGTTTAGTCCACTATTTTGAAGGGCTCAGTTACTTCATCACACTTGAAGGTCCTGACTCACACTACTTCATACTGGAAACTTTCTCCCTTCCCCCTATCTCTCATGGTGTCACAAGTCTAGCTATATATGTACAGAGAGTTCTACAATCCTACTTTATTCATGGATGCCATCCAAGTAGTCATGTTCTTCTCCAGACCACTCAAGCAAACTTCCAGTACATATGTCATGGCATCCTTCTTGTATCCCGGTGGCAGCTGAATGCCTAAGCTTGCAGCCGACCATTCTTTCGAAAAATTGGTTCCAAAGATGGCCTATAAAAATGGTACCTATATCGCAACATTTATTTGTAGTAAAGTAATATTATCTCACCAAAGATGTGGCTTCCAATGTTAGTTTCTTGAGATGATCTCTGACATGAATTGGAGTTTCACCATCTGCTACCAATTTCATTTTCTCAAGAGTGGACTCCAGGGCTTCAGAAATGATAGGTGTGAGACTTGAAATGTATCTGACAATTAAAAATTATAGCTATTAGCTATACTCTTTTTTTTTTGTTTTAGGACACTTGCTTTCCCAAATTACTCATTCATCATGCACACTTCAATTCCTATATTTTATTCCAATTTTTATCATCAATATAGCTATAAACGGAACAAATATTTATTAAAATATTTTTTTAAACATTTCATCAGTAACTTTTTTTAATGTGAGAAAATATAATAAAAATTAGTTTATTTACTCACTCAAGAAAAAAGTCACTGATGAAGGCTCCACGTAGCCGAAACATTTGAACTATTATTATAGATACTATGGAAATTAAAATAAATATAATTTAGAAAGAAGCTATATATTTTGCATAGTAAAAAAAGGATGTTTGTGAAATAATGACTGGATGTTGTTGTTGCTTTGTGGGGGAAAATATGTTCATTTATTGCCACGAGATCACTCCAAAGGAATGACTACAGTAGAGTACTTTGTTCAGTTTCCATTGCCTTCAAACACAAGCAGCAGTGATAGAGCGATGATATCCAGTGAGGTTTACACGACAAGATTTTACGCTCTAATGGATATTTCTCCATGTCAGGCGACTCTAGACAGGGATGGAGTGACCGTGCATGCAGGCAAACTTCTTACAATAAATGGGTTTTCGTTTGTAGCTGAAAGAACCAGGCATATTGTTGTAAACAATCTTCTGTGTTATGCAAGTTCAACTCTTTTTGGTACAAAGTTACGTTTTGTCCGCAGGCAAATTTTGTACGGTGATATCACGTTCTTTGAGGCTGATATCACATTTTATCATATGGCAGTTACTAAGCAAATATGGTATATACATTGTACATATTTATTCATACATAATAAAATATACCTATTACAAGAGTACATATAAGAATAGACAAGACCACATGACTAGATAGGCATAATTAAATGTTCGCACCACATGGACATGCTTGAGTTGCACATTGTTCACTAGTCCTAGCATGTTCTCGGTATGTTCAAGTAATCTCTGTCAGTCACATTGTGGCATTGAAACACAACCAAAATTCCTTCATTTTGGTTTTCCAACACACTAACATGCCAAAATTTGCTCCTGTAGCTGATTAATGTATTCACGTTATTATTTTTACATTATTCACACGACCTTCACCTTCTTTGCTCATGTCTGAATCTGTTGTGTCCGCACCTCCCCAAAATGAAAAGCAGTAAACTTACTGTGGCTCAAATCCTGGATCATATAGTATTCTATTAGACTTCCATGGAACATAGCTCCTCAAGGCAATCAACGATTCCTTCATAAACCTGTGCCATGGAGTTTATTCAGATATACAGAGAATGTTGTAGCAATACTTACCGCTTCCCGAACAATGAACCGAATATTTGATTGTACATGTATGTCTTTTCATTCCCTTGATTTAGTAGTACTTTCTAAAAATGCATAAAGAAAGAAATTCAAACCCCCAGTGGTGATAAAAATATAATTAGCTGGTAGCATGGTTCGGTAAAAAAAAAAAGAAGTTATGTTATATCAGTCATCAGCTCTCTCCAATTTCCTTACCATTCTTTTAATTAAATATCTGAATTCTAACTTTCATTATGTTCCATTTTGTGTATTCATAAACTATTCCCACAAAGCTCTGCATTGAAAACATAATTGCCAAAACCTTTACAAGTAACTAGATGTATTCTCTTTCTTTCACAGGCTTTGCTCTATACAATACAAAATTTCAAAAAATGTTAAGCTGTTGCCATTCACAGTTGAATCCTTTATGCCAGTGATTGCTTGTTTACCTTTAGAAAGGCCATTTTCACAAGTAAAATTAATTGTAGCCTTTCAATAGAAAGTGAACTATTAGTTTTCTGAATTGTCGCTAAATGCTAACTTGAGATAAGCAAATATTAGCCCTACTTTTGACAAATGCACAAAAAAGTTTTTTTTGTAGATTGAAACTTTCTCACTTAAAGGGGTCTAGAGAGAAGCAAAGGCAAAATGTGAAAAAATCTTTGTTGTCGCTGGAGAATCGAACCCAGGACTCCTGGATTTAGCCACCAGTACTCTAGCCACTGAGCTACGACAACCCACGACTTCCAAGACCCCTGTTAAGTGAGAAAGTTTCAATCTAGTAATATCTACCCTTGATGTATGACACTCAATACTCCATCAAAAGGTCAATCTTGTGATTTCATTGTACATCTTCAGTCCAATGTACAGAATTAGCTCCCATATACATACCTTAATAAAAGCCGGCTCCACTGTGATAACCATAGGCACATGGAAGAAAAATACAACAAATGTTGGAGAATTCACTTCCTGTAACCTGTTGGATGAAAGATTGATAAACTGAAATTGAAAACTGAACTGATTACTGTCGGCAATAAATATGATATGGCATTCGTATTGATATTCACATTCATATTGATATTCACATTCATTTAACAGGATAACGCAATAAAAAAGTGTCAACTTACCAATATTGTACGAGTCCAAAAAATGCATCCTCTTTGGACCCACGCTTTCTAGCTTGGATTATGTCATAAAAATGTCCAGTGAAAAAGCTGGAAATTTACAATTGTTTGTTGAAACACACACCATAAACTGTTTAATATCCTACAAAGCAGTGCTGAGCTACAGTAATGATAGAGGAAGACAAGTATTGTAAGTGTGACTTACTTAGACCGTACCGGAGAAGGAATGTGGGCGTATTTGTAATGTATGTATGCTATATAAGCACTATACAGAGCGAGGCCACTCCCGAGGGTTGCCAAGGATAGCAGAGTGGCGTCCATGGAGGCACCAACCGCTAGTAGAGTTGCATCCATTCTGTTGAAAATATGTGAGAGTCTGGGTGCTCCACCAGCAGCTTTATAAAGAATGGACTCCTATGTTTCCCTGTAATAAATGTGTCCGTCATTTTGCGCTAGCCGGAACACGGGGTTTTCACAAACTTGTTGAATATTGGTGACTTTTTTTTGTATGTTACGACCTCAACAGTTCAGTGGACATGTTTAACAACTATAGATATTGTTTAAAAAGCTTTGTAAGCATATTGGTTTAGCCTTGCTGGCATAGAGTTTGCGCTGTTGGTAGGTCACAAAATCTAATGTTTCTTGTAGTCTGACGTAGCCAGACCCTTTACCAAACCACTACACGGGGAAAAGGTTTGGTGTCAAACCAAGCTAGTACATTGTAGTGCTGAGGGGGTTCGCACCTTTAAATTCATTGTGTAGGTTATTGCTAAGCACTACTGGACCGACCGACCAGACCCTTTCCCACACGTAGCGGTTTGGTAAAGGGTCCGGCTTACCTCGCCGATTCCAACCGCTTTTTACAGTTATTCGCCTTTTGGGCTCTCTTTCGTTTTTTTTTGCCTTCTCTTACTCTCACCTTCCTTTAGAAACATACACCGCCTTCCCTCGTCTAATATTACCCCCACTTTTTAGTTACAATTAATCACTTTCTACTGAATGTGATAACGCTTTACTCATTCATGTAAAGCTCATGAATTATTCATGAATACACACACCGTAGGTCGTCGTTACTGACACCATAGATAAAATAATTCTACCTTGATTGGAAACGGATCACGTGTGCCCGTAGAAACTGTACAAAACGCTATTCTTAGGCATATGTAACATTTGTTGTATCCAGAGGCTGTAAAGCTGATTACCACCTTCCTAAATAAACTATATACACTGTTATGAACCATTTCAATGGACATCATGAGAATAGGATCTTCCATAAAAATGTGTACTGTTTGTGTTACAATCACTTTGCTAGACAGCCAACTGTTACTGATACAATAATAGCAATTGAATCTGGTATGTAATATACTAGTAAATGCAATATGCAATAAGCATTATGATTGTGATCACGTGTAGTTATTATTACGGGATATTCCTACAAAGTTCAATAATTAATCATACATGTGTAATAAAGTAGCTGAGCAACCTTGAACATTAATTACTCAAGTGTATTTTGTGATCAGCCATGAATAATGCAAATTAGTTTCTTGCAAAAGCTATCAAATATTGCATGTGCACTCTAGCTATTAAATACACTTCAAGATTAGCGAAGTATGAAACTTAATACTGACTCCAACTTCCTGGCTCAGGTCCTAATGATGCGTACAGCAGATATTATGGTCACTGTGTCACTAGCTATCATTTTTAAATCAGCGGATCATAAAGAAGTGAAGGAGATGCAAACAATCAGATACACGCATAATGTTACCGTGCCTTTTGCATAATGTTACCATGCCTTTTGCATAATGTTACCGTGCCTTTTTGTATTGACTACGGGGCGTTTCCAATCCCGTTAGAATTATTTTATCAATGCTGACACACAATCATTATTATATAGATGACAGTATTTCAAAGATATACTATCTTAGGCTAAATTAACAGCAGTAAAAAAAATATAATCAATAATGGGCTACCCTAGATATTTCACATGTTATTTCACTCTGTATTGCAAGCTCATTAACTGGTCAA
>WLWD01001648.1_pt1 | contig 23412 bp, 19 predicted proteins | sample 6712731 | NCBI WGS metagenome assembly WLWD01 (sample SAMN12718690, study PRJNA576275) | sponge metagenome | isolation source: marine sponge | host: Mycale hentscheli | place: New Zealand: South Island, Marlborough, Capsize Point | collected 2014-11-01
CCCACAGGTGCCAGAACTAACCCACAGGTGCCAGAACTAACCCATAGGTGCCAGAACTAACCCACAGGTGCCAAAACTAACCCATAGGTGCCAGAACTAACCCACAGGTGCCAGAACTAACCCATAGGTGCCAGAACTAACCCACAGGTGCCAGAACTAACCCATAGGTGCCAGAACTAACCCATAGGTGCCAGAACTAACCCACAGGTGCCAGAACTAACCCACAGGTGCCAGAACTAACCCATAGGTGCCAGAACTAACCCATAGGTGCCAGAACTAACCCACGGGTGCCAGAACTAACCCACAGGTGCCAGAACTAACCCACAGGTGCCAGAACTAACCCACAGGTGCCAGAACTAACCCACAGGTGCCAGAACTAACCCACAGGTGCCAGAACTAACCCATAGGTGCCAGAACTAACCCACATGTGCCAAAACTAACCCATAGGTGCCAGAACTAACCCATAGGTGCCAGAACTAACCCACATGTGCCAAAACTAACCCATATGTGCCAGAACTAACCCATAGGTGCCAGAACTAACCCACAGGTGCCAGAACTAACCCACAGGTGCCAGAACTAACCCACATGTGCCAAAATTAACCCATAGGTGCCAGAACTAACCCATACATACCAGAACTATACAGAACTAACCCATAGTTAGCAGAACTAACACCAGAACTAACACATAGTTACCAACCAATTAATTAAATCAGTCATTTCTGAAGATTTGCCCAGGAACACTTTACAGATAAGTACTTTTCTATGGAGACCATCAAACACACTGGCCTCTTTGACCAGACGAAGATGATCACTTCTGACAACAGAGTCTGTTAGCCAAAGATAAGGCCACTCAGACAGTGGAGCTGGGAATCCATGCTGAGCTAAATCATACACTGACCAGGAATCTAAAATAACAAACAACAAATTGTGTACACTTAACTTGTTAGACATTAGATTTTATTCTCTGAGTGCATGTGTGTGTCTGTGTGTGCATGTGTGTGTTCGCATGTGTGTATGTGTGTGTGTGTGTGCATGTGTGTGTGTGTGTCTGTGTGTGTGTCTGTGTGTGTGTATGTGTGTGTGTCTGTGTGAGTTGTAGTGTTCATCAACAGTGGAGGACATTGATCAATGAAGCCATGCAAGTGTGAAAACTGATTAGCCGACTGAGTGGTATAATTAAATTCATATATTGAACCACTTGCTTGAATTGGTACAACTCTGCCTGCTTCACTTGCTAGCAATTAGCTACTCTAGTATTGAGATGCTGACACTAATTCTGAACGTAGAGATGCTGACACTAATTCTGAACGTAGAGATGCTGACACTAATTCTGAACGTAGAGATGCTGACACTAATTCTGAACGTAGAGATGCTGACACTAATTCTGAACGTAGAGATGCTGACACTAATTCTGAACGTAGAGATGCTGACACTAATTCTGAACGTAGAGATGCTGACACTAATTCTGAACGTAGAGATGCTAACACTAATTTTGAACATAGAGATGCTAACACTAATGCTGAATGTAGGACACTAATTTAGAACTAAGATACTTGTACATAGATTCTGTTTCTAGTTTGTCTCTGATAATTAAAAGCAATAGTTTATACTTAATGCATGTACCTTCCTGCCATACAAGGAATAAGTAAGTGACGAGTTTATTATAGACTTGATCCAGAGTCATGTAGGAATAAGGATCTTTATCTAGTAGCATCTTCAGATGTTCATTGAAACTAATGACATAAATAAGTAAATAAAATTGTACAGATGTTTAGAGCTTGTGCATATACCTATTGAAGAGAAGTCTGTTTTCAATTCTTGTTGTCTGGATCACTTCTATTCCGGTGATGTCCAAGTCCGTGAGAATATTGTTCGGTAGACGAGTCAGCTCATGGGTGGTAAATCTGGATTGTATTAACTCAGTGCATGCTTTATTGCTGATGTCAGCAGTTTCACACACTGTCAGTCTCACGTTGCCACCAGAGTCCAACTCTGTGACACAGCGCTGACATTGCTCTGAATACTCGTGCTCTACACTCCAGCATTTATCTTGAATGCTCTGCTGATATCTATGAAATACATAGCTATAAATATAGTTCAAAACATACAATTTGGTATTTTTTTACTAGGTGAGAAGATAGTATGAGAATTTAAAACTGAGAGTATTCCTCAGCTATAAGAATTGCTAGACTCAGGACTCTTAATGTCACATATAACTTACATGTGGAGCTGGTTGTAAAAGTGTTTGATGTCTTGAGATACAGCCTCCATGTCTCCCACTGGTGAACTAAATTCAAACTGACAAAGAGTACTTGAATCATTGAAGGAGTATAGCTATGATGACTAAACTAGTACTTGAATCATTGAAGGGGTATAGCTATTGATGACTAAACTAGTACTTGAATCATTGAAGGAGTATAGCTATGATGACTAAACTAGTGCTTAAATCATTGAAGGAGTATAGCTATTGATGACTAAACTTGTGCTTGCTGCAGCAAACTACTCACCATTTTCCGACACAAGCAGAGAGTTTTGAGGCTTGGATACATGTATGAATTCAGAGTCTTGGAAAAGTCTGTCAAAATTCTGAGTTTGCTGTGGTAGGCCGACACTCTGGAGTGATGCATGAGCATTCGGTAATATTGCACCTTTCTCTGGACCAGACTCTGGACCAGACTACGTAGCTCAGCAAGTCCCACCTCTCTGCCATCCAACCAATGAAGTTGTGGCAAGTGGTAGAGAACATGTGTGGAATAATTGCAGAGTAAGCAGACAGGATTTGGAGGACACAACGGATGGCAGAATGATAATTCTCTCAATGAGCTCATTGTTGTTAATCGTACTACCTCCTGTTGCCATAGAAATGTAGAGATAATGTGAGATATTTATTGGTACATGAACAACTACTAACATTCAATGAAGTGATTCTATTTCCTGATAAATTGAGAACTTGAAGTTTTGAAATTGAGTCTAGTGAAAATCCAAGAGTAGATATTTTATTGCATGCTAAATTAAGGTCCTTTAATTCCGCCAAAGTTTCTAGCCCCTGAAATAACAATTACTGTGTACTAATTGATATGATAACACATAATCACACTTACCTCAATATCAGAAATAAAATTCCCACTGAGCCACAGTTTCTCCAACTTATGCAATGAACTTAAGCCTTCCATTCTGGTGATTTGATTCCCATAGAGATGGAGTTTCAAGAGATTGGGACAGTGTATCAAGTTTTCTATGACCTTAAATGTTCAGAGAGAGAGAGAGAGACAACCCTATCACTGAACATTTTACAGGAAGATGACAGTTATAAAAATCAAAATAAATTAACTAATGAGAAAATTACCAGACAACTATATACAATATTGTAGCTAATGAGATATAAATTTGAAAACCAAAAATATGTCGCCTAGCAACAAACCACAAAAATTAATAAATGTCTTATTTTTTGAATGCTTATGTACTTATAAAGTTATAACATAAGTTATTGTTGTAGAATCACTTAATTATAACTGGAAAAGATGGAAAAAAAAGTTATTATGAGCATAATAATTCATAAAATAGTTTTGTTCAGTAACTTACTGTGACCTGAGTCTCACAGATCCAGAGCTCCTCCAATAAAGGGCAGCCTTCCAAACCAGTTATGTGGGAGAACTGTTGGTTCACGATGCACAAAGTCAATAGATTATGAAACTGGTGAATGCCTTGAGGGATGTGAGTGCAGCCAAAGAAGAAAATCTCTAATCTCTTAAGTTTGGAGCCTCCATTGCATAGCTTCTCATAATTCACTCCATTCATAACACACTAATCAATTCAAACAAACAAGATTATTGACAGATACCAGATGTAATGTGAAGTGAATTTTGTATTACCCCTATGGGAAAGGGTAGCCTCGTGAGCCAGACCCTTTACCTAACTGCTATGCGGGGAAAGACGGTCTGGACAGCTGCCTTTACTCGATTCGTTCCAGTGGAATGTAATCATGACATCATAATAATGCAATAAACTAGTGATGTGCTTGAGCACAAATGGCGAGCGAGCCTAAAGACTATACTATTTTTATTTTGACTTCTAACACTGAAGTTACTGAAAATAAGGTCCAGTTTTTTTATTTAGCATACAGGGTAAAGGGATTTCAGTGCCATAGTAACAACTCTCTGCAACTGCTTGGAAGAAAAAAAAACAACAACAAAACAATACACGTTATTTAAAAGTTTTCTTTGTGATATTCTTTAGCTAAGTAGTGGTTGTAACACACAATGCTTTGACACAACTGGACATGCACCTACACAGACTTACCATAGCGGTAGTCTAGTGGACAATGTATTTTCAAGTAAATACTTTTGCGCACGGCTTATAACCGTGACAAAGAGCGCATTGACTTACCACCGCCACTAACTCGAATAGAAATGGAAGTCCCTTAAGTTTTCAAGTTTGAACTGCACCCGCAAAAGAATTCAAAACGGTAAACAATTCAATTTCTAGGGTGATACGGGTACTGATCGATAAACCGGAGAATTCTGTTTAGTGCAATTTGGGACGGGGTCGACCACCGAACTAACACAAAAATGCGAGGGTCAAAGTACAAAAATGCCTTACGTACGTCCAAACATATATATAAACAAACAAACATCCCCGATTTTCGATTGTGTTACCCCTGTAAGTGTCTCGTTCGCTACGCTCGCTCGCCAACTATTATGTAATCATCTGATTTCGTAGTGCGCACTAAATTCGAAAGTTTGTAAACTCAGTACTTTTAAAGTGACCAACGGTTTGGAGGAAGCCAACTAAGTGTAGCATGGCCATCCATCTAGATGCAATTATTGTTAGAGCTTCTGACTGATCACTTCGATACACCCTTGGATAATATTAAGCAAACTCGCAGCGCAAAAAAATTGGACCACGCCCTCATAAGGTATACACGTAAAGTATGTTCCTCCAGAATCTGGAGGAATGGAACGAATCGAGTAAAGGCAGTTGTCCAGACCCATTTCCTGCATAGCAGTTAGGTAAAGGGTCTGGCTTACAAGACTAGGGAAAGGGGTGGTCAACCCTAAATAGAGAGTACTATTGCACTCTCTGATAAATGATACACATGCATACATATAGTTATTAGATCACTACTGACTTAATGTTCATGCACGAGAGGACCAGTCCAACATAGTCAATCAAATTTAAACAAGAGACATTAGCTAGTCAATCATTTCAACTTAACAAGAGACGACAGGTATTTAAATATCTGTCACTGTTTAATTGCACTACAAAGTATATAGAATATGCTGGCTCTAATGTGGAAATCCTGGCTCTGTGGATAGCTACACTCACTACTAACACAATAGAATATGCTGGCTCTAATGTGAAAATTCTGGCTCTGTGGATAGCTACACTCACTACTAACACAATAGAATATGCTGGCTCTAATGTGGAAATTCTGGCTCTGTCGATAGCTACACTCACTACTAACACAATATAATATGCTGGCTCTAATGTGGAAATTCTGGCTCTGTCGATAGCTACACTCACTACTAACACAATAGAATATGCTGGCTCTAATGTGGAAATCCTTTCTCTGTGAATAGCTGAACTCACCATTTCTCTCAGTACACTCTCATCAGAGTCTCTGTCTTCCTTCTTACTGTTGGCTCTTGGCAGCTCATTGCCCAGGAATTCTGCAGGTTTGTGTTCCTCCAAATGCTTGACAGACAGCGCATCTCTCCCCGCAGAATCCGCTGAACTGACTGGTGTCGACAGGCATTCGTCCCTCCGAGCCATTCTGTTATCGTCATGGCAACATCAGTGCGGTTGAGTGTCTACTCCACCTACCGCTAATGGCGGTAAATTGCACCTCGTGAATGTGTAAATGGGCGAAGACAGCATGCCTCACCACAATTACATTTTCTTACTGCTAGCCCCAACCATACTGCTGTAAGAATTTTTTTTAGTAAGGTGCTTTTTAGTAAAGTGCAGATTGTACGAGTTTGTTGCTTCTCAGATTAACTGCAGCAGGTGGTCATTGCGGCGACTCTGTCTCTGATTTCAAGTCATTTGAAGAGTGGAGAAAGTTTTATCAGAAGAATTATGAATCTAGTGCAGCAAAGCAGTACAGAGAGAGGGTATTCCTGACAAACATGGCTCTAGTGAAGTCACTCAATGACCAATATAGAACCAGGTAGAGAGAACAAGAGTGGGGGATGTGAGTGTGTGTATGTGTCGAGTGTGTGTATGTGTCGGGTGTGAGGGTGGACTGTGGGTGTGCAAACACAGGGTGGGGGTGGGGCTGTGGGTGCAACAATAACCAGTTCTGAGTAGATGAAGTATTAGCATTTGAATGGCCACTTAGCCACAGGTTAGGTGGCGTTAATCATAGGCGGGAACTCCTATGCAGTGGTAAAGGGACGCTCTGCTGTGCGGGCTCAGCATCATGTGAGAGGTGGAGTGGGAACTAGTTGCTCAGCCAGTACACATGGTAAAGGGACGCTCTGCTGTGCGGGCTCAGCATCATGTGAGAGGTAGAGCGGGAACTAGTTGAGATACTGCCACGTGGAGTTTGAAAATCACTTACTAATTATATAGCTAACTTCTTGAGGCCATACCATTTGAGTAAAGCAATGTAGACGAGAATAAACAACGATTTTCCAGAGGCATTACATCAAACCAACCATTGTTGCCCTAATTGGCACATGTTAATTAGGGGTGGGGTTCCTTAGCAGCTACCCGTGCCAAACTACTTAGTAAATGGTGCTGCGCCATGGAGGGACCACAAAGAGGATGCGAGAGGTAAGTTGTAGTTTTGGGGGTGTGGGAGGGATCCAATGATGCATGGGATCATGTGCTCAGAGGATGAGGATAGTTGTGGCATAGGATGATAATTATAATAATAGCAAATTTTTCTCTTTTTAACAGCCAATATAGTTAATTATAACTTAACCCGACGTTTCGACTTCTTGCCGGTGTCCTTACTGTTTACATTGTGTAATTATATCACCACGGAGTTGACCCCTGAAGAGGACTTCGGCAAGAAGTCGAAACGTTGGGTTAAATTATAATTAACTATAATGGCTGTTAAAAAGAGAAAAATTTGCTATTATTATAAGCTTGCTTGTTCAAGGATCTGAAAACTGAAATGTACTTCTCTTCGTGCTTTTAAAAGGTAAGTATATTAGACTCCAGTGTGCTGCTTTTGGGCTTCAAGAAAACTAAAATGTACTTCTCTTTAGTACTTTTAAAGGTGAATATATTTGACTTTAGTGTGCTATATGCACTTCAACTTCATTCATTTTGATTCTAAACACCACATTTGTGTTTTACGAAAACCAGTGGTGATAGAATTGTTAAAGGACTTAAATGGAGTTCTTTTGTCATTAACCAGGTCTACCTGGTCGGGTCAGAATGACCAGGTCTACCCGGTAGGGTCAGAATGACCAGGTCTACCCGGTAGGGTCAGAATGACCAGGTCTACCCGGTAGGGTCAGAATGACCAGGTCTACCCGGTAGGGTCAGAATGACCAGGTCTACCCGGTAGGGTCAGAATGACCAGGTCTACCCGGTAGGGTCAGAATGACCAGGTCTACCCGGTAGGGTCAGAATGACCAGGTCTACCTGGTAGGGAAAGAACTGAACTGAACATAAGCTATCATCGTCAAACACACACACGCACACTCAATAATCACGCATGTACGTACGTTACATTTATTTCGTAGTCTCATAGCCGCGAGTCAACTACGTAGTCTGACTACGTATTCTGATCTTTACTTAGTGTTTTTAAATTATTTTGTGCATTGTTCTGTTTTATGTGAGTATCATTATTTTGAAATATACGGACACAAGAAGCACTCTGGTCCTTCGAGTAACGAAACTACAGATAGCTAAGACCATTCCCACTGTTGCATTAGCCGATGTGGAGAGGGAGCTCGTGAAAGTCATCCTTGCCCCCTTTAAATTGAATGTTATATTGAGAATGAATGAAACTGCATACGCTACACGTGTGATCCTTATTGTTGATAAATAGAGTTAGGATTGCTCGTGAACCATTTGTGTGGAATAACAATGTTAGATGATTATTGGCGAGCGAGCGTAGCGAGCGAGACACTATCAGGGGTAACTCAATCGAGATTTCGCTATATTTATTTATTTATTTATCTGTTTATGGGGTACGTGAGACTTCTGTTTTCGCCCGCGCCTTTAATTACGTAAGTTAGGTAAAGCGTTCACAGTTCCAGTATTTTTCAATTAACGAGCTCTGAGAATCCTTAGTGGCGGTGGTAAGTCAATGCGCTCTTTGTCATGGCTATAAGCCTTGCGCAACAGTATTTTACTTGAAAATACATTGTCCACTAGACTACTGCAAAGGTAAGTCTGTGTAGGTGCATGTCCAGTTGTGTCAAGCATTGTGTTTACAACCACGACTTAGAGCTAAAGAATATCCAAGAAAACTTTTAAATAACTTGTATTGTTTTGTGTTGTTTTTTCCTTCCAAGCAGTTTGCAGAGAGTTGTTACTATTGCCTGAAATCCTTTAACCTGTAAATGCTAAATTAAAAAACTGGACCTTATTTTCAGTAGCTTCAGTGTTAGAAGTCAAAATCATTCATATAAAAATAGTATAGTCTTTAGGCTCGCTCGCCATTTGTGCTCAAGCACACCACTAGTTATTATTGATTATGGTTATTATTGTTGTTGTTGTTATTATTGTTGTTGGCAAGCGAGCAAAGTGAGCGAGACGCTTACAGGGGTTACACAATTGAGATTCCATGGTGTTTTGTTGTTGTTGTTTTTGTTTTTTTGGCTTATTTATATGGTACGTGCGACCCTTTTTTGCTATGCCACTGATTACATAAGTTGGTAAAGCATCTTGATAAAGTAACAGTAATGAACCTGTCGACCATACGAGTTACTGGCCTTCAAAGCAAGCTACATGGAGCAGACCTAAGCACCTGAACTTTTGTTAAAGCATAGTGGACCCAACAACACTATTTCTGTTTGTCATCATTGAGTGTGTAAGTCAAGTTAGCACATTTCAATTTCAACTCCAATATAAAGGGCTGCAGCTCTTAGCTAGTTATCACTTTAGGCTAGCTCGTTCACCATTTGTGCTCCAGCATACCTCTAGTTATGGTTATTGTGCTCCAGCACACCTCTAGTTATGGTTATTGTTGTTGTTATTATTGCTATTATTCTTTTACTTAGAGAGGTAAAATTTAGCCTCAACCAGTTTGCGGATTTGACAAATTCAGAGTTCAAGTCCGCTTTACTTATGAGGCCATCTGCACCTCCAACATTTGATCATCAACGTTACCAAAGTGACAACAAATTTATGCAAGATTTACCAGCCACATTCGATTGGCGTGATAAAGGTGTGGTTAGCTCGGTAAAGGATCAAGGATCTGTTGGATCTTGTTGGGCATTTAGTACAGTGGGGAATGTAGAGAGCCAGTGGGCATTAAAAGGAAAGGAGCTTACTTCGCTGTCCGCAGAACAACTGGTAGACTGTGATTCCACATATGACCCGAACAAGTAAACTGTACAGTATAATGATGTTTAAACAAGTTACTATGGTAACTAACATGATGATGACTCAAACAAATACTACAGACATGATTATGTCCAATCAGTTACTTATGCAATATGACCCAAACTACTCTATATGTGATCTACCATAGACTAAGTGTTACATAACACTGTCACTATGTTACATGACACCATCACTATGTTACATGACAACGTCACTATGTTACATGACACCATCACTATGTTACATGACAACGTCACTATGTTACATGACATCATCACTATGTTACATGACGACGTCACTATGTTACATGACACCATCACTATGCTACATGACACCGTCACTATGTTACATGACACCGTCACTATGCTACATGACACCATCACTATGCTACATGACACCATCACTATGCTACATGACACCATCACTGTGCTACATGACACCATCACTATGTTACATGACACCATCACTGTGCTACATGACACCATCACTGTGCTACATGACACCATCACTACGCTACATGACACCATCACTATGTTACATGACACCATCATTATGTTACATGACACCATCACTATGTTACATGACACCATCACTATGTTACATGACACCATCACTATGTTACATGACACCATCACTATGCTACATGACACCATCACTATGTTACATGACACCATCACTGTTACATGACACCATCACTATGCTACATGACACCATTACTATGTTACATGACATCACTATGTTACTTGTATTTATGTGTAGTTTGAACATGGATTGTGGGGTATTTGGAGGATGGCCTTACCTAGCCTACCAGTACATCATGAGAATAGTAAGATTTAGAAGTTACCCACCAGTTTATAGATATCAGTAACTAGTTCACTGCACACACACACACACACACTAATCATTGCACCTAAACTGTAGCTATGTATAACTGTATCATATTCATAATCGAAATACCTTCAAAACTGAAGATCATAATGTTCTGTGACTGTTAACATGACTCTGTTGGCCTCACTCTCGTGACTCGCTGAAGATCATAATGTTCTGTGACTGTTAACATGACTCTGTTGGCCTCACTCTCGTGACTCTGTTGGTCTCACTCTCGTGACTCTGTTGGCCTCACTCTCGTGACTCTGTTGGCCTCACTCTCGTGACTCTGTTGGTCTCATGTTTGTGCATTGTTGCAACTCTACTTTAATTGTTAGTCTTATCAGTGTTGCGTCTGTGTGTGCGTGTTTTATCAGAGTTGTGTTTGTGTGTGCATATTTTATCAGAGTTGCATTTGTGTGTGCGTGCGTGTTTTATCAGAGTTGTGTTTGTGTGTGTGTGTGTTTTATCAGAGTTTTGTTTGTGTGTGTGTGTTTTATCAGAGTTGCGCTTGTGTGTGTTTTATGTGTTTGTGTGTGCATGTTTTATCAGAATTGTGTTTGTTTGTTTGTTTGTGTGACCAGGGCGGAATAGAGGCAGAGGAAGATTACCCATATTGCAGTGGGTTTGGGAAGTGTTTTCCATGTCAGGCACCTGGATACAACAAGACTCGGTGTGGCCCTCCAGTCCCTGCTACTAGCTGTCTCAAAAATGAAAGCTGTGGTGCTAGAATTAACTCTACTAGATTTGTCAGTGGACTTCAGATAAAGTCATGGGTAGCCATAGAGAAGGTATGTTAATGGCAGTTCAGTCATATGATATACACTACGTAGCAGTCACATGACAGAGATCTAAATAAAGACACATGACGATGCTCTAATTATGACAGCAGTATTGATAGACAGGTTGCCCACATGACGATGCTCTAATTATGACAGCAGTATTGATAGACAGGTTGCCCACATGACGATGCTCTAATTATGACAGCAGTATTGATAGACAGGTTGCCCACATGACGATGCTCTAATTATGACAGCAGTATTGATAGACAGGTTGCCCACATGACTTATTACTTTATTTTGTTGTATAGAATGAAAGTGTTATTCAGAGTGAGTTGGTACAGCGTGGTCCCCTATCCATAGCCATTAATGCATTAACCCTACAATTCTACCACAGTGGAGTATGGGACCCATTGCTACCTTGTAGTAATAAGTCATTGGACCATGGTAAGTGACACACACTACTGGTTTCTTTATGTCTATGTCCTTGTGCTTAATTACAGCTGTACTGCTCGTGGGCTACGGTACCCATCAGGGTATATTTGAAAGCAAGCCTTACTGGTTGGTGAAGAATAGCTGGGGTGAAAGGTGGGGTCAGAAAGGTTACTTCATGATGGTGCGAGGCAAGGGGAAGTGTGGCATCAACGAACAAGCAACTTCTGCTATACTGGAGGACATTTAATTACTGGAGGACATTTAATGAATGAAAGGAAAACAAGATTTAAAATAGTATGATTGATTGTGAGAGTGTTTCTAATGAGGAGTACGTACACTCACTTTGTTCAACACAACTGATGGCTGTCTACTTAATATTCTACTCAAAGAGATTCTTCTTGGTTTGTTAGTTGATGTCCATTGCTGTGATTGTGAGGATCGTGACCATTTGACATCACTGACTGAAGTGAGTTGAGTGGCCGCCCAGCAATCGTCACACACAGGAGTGCAGTCACCACGGAGACACTCCACATGACCGCGCCATTGACCACAAGTGAAACACTTCCTCATTCGATATTTCCTGTACATGGCAACCAGTGATAGATATACAATCTAGTTTATGACATTGATGTGGCCTTTCTGTTTCCTTACCCAATTTGTGTGTAGTGGGACCTGCCATGCGGACAGAGACATGTCTCTACATGACAATACTTGTACTCCTCCACTGCATAGTCTACACCCACTTCCCAAGAGGCATCTCTGTGACCACACACACACACATACACACACACATACACACACACACACACATACACACACGTATAAACACACAATAACACCCCACAGTTTAGTGTCCCAGGAAAAAGGAAGGTGTTGACTAAATGATATTTGGTATACCTAACAGGATAACAATATCTAGTAATCTGGCAGGATAACAATATCTGGTAATCTGGCAGGTTAATCCTGCGGCTCCCATCCTACACTACAACCATTACACCCCCCATGCATGGCACCCACGCCTAGGTGGGTGGCACCATTATCTCTAACTACCCATTTACTTACCCCATTACCTACTCACCTTCTTCACCATCTATGTGTACTCCCTGAGTCCGCAGCACTATTTGCTGAGTTGTTTGGCATGGGTGGCCAACAGGAACCCCGCCCCCAATCAACATGTGCTAATTGGGGCTAATTAACGGGGCGGGGCAAGCCCCTTTAATCCCGCCAAGGGAGGCACGACCACCACCCCAAGCCAGCACATCATAAACACTTGCCAAGAACTAACCCCACTTTAGTTTGAATCCACCAAAAATTAATAACTAACAATTCAACATACACAACACAATGAAAAGGCTCAGGGAGGCACTCATAAAAAGAACACACAAAACACACACAACAAAAGGTTCAGACATGCGCCCACACTAGCATAACATCACAGAGTAGTTCGCTAGCTGCTGTCTTGGAATCTTGACATACTCCAAGTATGCTAGGCTTTTCCATCGGCCAAGAGTCTTGATGATGGAGTCCTCGATCCCTTTAGCTGCAGCTGTTGTCGCCGCCCCAATGCGAAAGCTGTGGCTGGCATAACGACCGGCTTGGATGCCGGCCTTCGCCAAAGCGTCTCGCACCGCTTGCACAAATCTCTGCCTGGTTAGGGGTCTGCCGTCCTTAAAGAGGAACAAAGTGCCAGGTTGCCTACCCCGAACAAGCAGGTATGCCAGCATGGCAGAGACCGGGCATAGGTTAGACGGCACCTTGCCGATAAAAAGAGTGATCCCTTTCCTGAAGGGGTCCGTCTTCGATGCCTTGAGGTGGACACTAAGGACACGAGGACTCGCCGGGTCATCGACAGCGAGGTCGCCCCAGGCCAGGTGAATGGAGGCATCAAAACCCGTGTCGCACGGTACGGTGAACTCTCCAGCTCTGAGGAACCCAAAGAAGGCCAGGCAACATGCCGCCCACAGCATAATGTAATCTGGGTCCCCCGCCCTGCACTCCCAGACAGCCTTGATCTGGCGCAGCAAAGGTGGGGTGATAGGCAGGCGCTCCCGGCTGGAGTCACCCCCTTCACCCTGAGACCGCTTCACACCCCTTAGCACATAGTGAAGCCGAGAAAGAGTTGGCAGGAAAGGATCATCAAGTCCCTCCTCGATGTGCAGGTGCCTGATGCCAGCCATGTAGGACTTGATTATCCGGTGCCTCAGCCCCTCGCTGGCCATCTTGGCAGCGAATTTGCACAAGACATCCTCCCCAGCTGGCATGGCCTGGAGGCCCGCTGAGGTGCAGAAGTTGAGGAACCGTCTCTGGCCACTGGAGTAGACCTTGTGTGTGGACTGGGCTAGGCCCTTTATGAAGAATGACCGAACAAGGCTATCCAGTCGACCCTCGTCCAGTCTGGGGTTCCGTGCACTAGACACTGTAGCAGGTTATCCGGTAGAGTTGTGGGCTCCCTGTCTGCTCGTGGTACCAGCCTCTGGAAGGAAGGAAGGTCGCCACGTGACAACGCATCTGCTGCGCCATTCTGCGTTCCTGGGATGTGTCTGCACACCAATGACACACCCCACCTGGCTAAGAAGAATGACAGGCACCTCATCAAGTGCATGGCTCTATCCATCTTGCTCCTGCCAGAGTTTACAATAGCCACCACGGCGGCATTATCACAGAAGCAGACTATCGTGAGGCCCTTCCACTCGCTGCCCCAGATAGCAATGCCCAACACGATGGGAAGCAGCTCCTTAACTGTGATGTGGATACCATCCCAGCCATCATGGAGCTGTAACTGAAACCACTTTCCATCTGATGTGAAGGCCCCGCATTTCCATGAAACTGAGGCATCAGACGTCAGCGCCACCTGGGGTGATACTCAACACAGGGTGGCCATAGGACAGGACCCATTCCAGATAGGCAGGAAGCAGCCCCACCATCTGAGATCTGAGCGGAAACCAGCGTTCAGGCGAACACGATGGTGCAGCTCTCGAACACACTTGGAGAGCTCAATCATTCGTCTCAAAAAAGATCTCCCAGGCCTGATAGCACAGCATGCATGCTGCAGCTGGCCGATGATCGACAGCAGCTCCCTTTTCGAGCATGACTTCAGACCTTCCCACCGTTGGATTTCTCTGCGGAGACGGTCCAGTTTGGCTGGGGGAAGGCGCACCGTCAGGGAAGTTGTGTCCAACTCCAAACCAAGGAAGGTGAGGGTTGTACTGGGGCCCTCCGTCTTCCGCTGGGCCACTGGCACCCCCAGGGTGTCGCAACGAGCTAATGCTGACTGCAGGGCCTGCTCGCACTGCTGTGAGTCTGGGTCGCCAAAAAGCAGAAAATCGTCTAAGTAGTGGAGACCATCTACACCATCAGAGTTCTCCAGGATCCACAGCAGTGCGTCAGCCACTGCATTGTACAGCTTGGGAGCGGACCTGAGACCGAAGGGGAGAACCTTATCCACGAAAATCTGTCCTTCCCATCTCATCCCAAGGAGTCGCCTGTCGTCGGGGTGGACAGGAACCGTCCGGAAGGCACCTTCCATGTCAAATTTTGCCAGGACAGTGCCCCGGCCGTGGGCAAACACTCTCTTGCACGCTTCATCCACAGAGGTATAGTGCAAGGTGCACATCTCAGGTTCGATGCCGTCATTGACACTGTGACCTCTCGGGAACGACAAGTCCACAATGAGGCGCCATTTCCCCGGCTGGTGTCCTTTAGGGACAAGGCCAAACCTGTTCACCTGCACCTGTGCAGCAACGTCAGGCTCCACTGGGCCCAGCACCCTACCAGCTGCTACTTCCGATTTGAAGAAGTTGCTAATGACTACAGGATGCACGTCAGCTGACTGCATGTTGGTTGATGCACTGTGGCATGACGCTGACCCATGCCGGAAGCCGATCCGGAAGCCTTCTTGGAGACCCCGTACCAGGTAGTCCACATATGCCCTGTCTGGGTGGCTTGCCAAGCACTCCTCCCATAGCTCGGGCACCATGGGGCACTTAATATGGCTCCATCCCCTTACCGAAGGGAGAGGGCAGACAGCTCTGCTGGCCAGGGTCAACAGATCTGCTGTGTAAGCGTACGGTGGTCCCCCTAGACCACACACACACATAATCACAATAACTGGGTATAGCAAGTGGGCCACACTGCTATAAACCCTACATCCCCCTACAAGGAAGGAGGCCCGGCCGTCCTTCATGGCCCGTGTCCTGGAACACCATCGGAACAGGAGCATACTGTTAGCCGTGCCCATGTCCTGGAACTCCATCAGGACACACCGGAGGCCCACAAAGACGAATGATATGTCTGGAACTTATCCACTCGTCGTGACCTCAGTACCACACAGACCCATTCTGATACCCAATCACCCTTTTATTACCTAACCACTCCCTCTCCTGGCACTGTACTATCCCTCGTGTAACTACCCTATCCCTTCCCTTTGCTATCTTACCCAGTCCTACCCTGCTGCCATCCTACCCTACCCACCCCTGCTATCTACCGCACGTGCCCCAAATACATAAATATGGCATGGAAGTGATCATTACTGGCGATAGAATCAATGGATAAATAGAGTGTAACATGAGTGAAATGGACTAAACATTCAATGAATCTAGCCCATAGTGTCCTGGGCACGCCCTCTACTGGGCAGGATTCCTCCCTTCCCCTGTGGGAGGACACGCCTACTTCTTGTGGTCCCCGCCACAACGGGAACAGATGTGTTGGAAACGGCACGGGATGGCGACACATGCTCGCCCGTCGTTCCATGCAAAGCATGCTGTGACACGCCGCCTCTTCGGTTTTGGGGCGGATCCACTATCTGTGGAGGGACTCTGGGTGGCCTTCTGTGCCCCACTGGAACTAGCGGACAAGAGGCACCTGGTGTACAATGCCTGGTCCAGGCGCCCAAACTCCGCTTTTCCCAGCGAAGGCACCTGCTGCCGGAAGCGAGAGTCGTATGCACGCCACCAGTCTCCCTTTTCCCCACCGGATAGGACTATGGCAAGGTATGCCCATAAGTCCACAGCTTTGCCAGGATGGGATTGGACGACGATGCCCGCAAATTGGCAAAAGGCCCTCACCCATCCCATCAAATCTCCTACCGGTCGTAGCTTGTGGGCTGGCACTGGCTTACTGTCTTCCCCATCAAGCGAGCGACGGAGTTCCACTTCCAAGTTTTCCTCCGTCAACTCCGCCATATCGACGAAGTCCCCCTTGAGGATTCGGCGGACAATTCTGGCTGGCACCACCGGGAGGGTCTCACCCAGCTGAAACTTGGTGGTAGCTGGCTCGGACGGTGTGGCAGTCGCCTTCGTCGGTTTTGCTGCCACAGGTTCTGCCAACCCAGGAGCAGTAGCAATCGTGGGGAGGCCGAGATCCCTCACCAGACCGACATCAAACTCCCCGAGCCTTGATCCTATGGATGCGGTATACACCACACTTTAACACGGACCACACATATCACTGCCCACTGACAGCAGAGAGGGGAGCACCATTGCAGCTCTCTGACTAGGATCCCACCTAGTACCACAGTGCAAAGTAGGGGTCTCTCCACCTACTGCAGTGCTCATCTCACCTACTCAGCAACCTATTGGTCACTCCCAATAGAGAAAGAGCCACTGCTCGAGGTAGGGTCTCACCACTACCAACACCTGCTATGATACGATCCACACACCAAGTATAATTCACTAACACAATATAAGGGTCACACCGCTCGACAATCGCTATTAGATCATGTCTGCTTGCCTATGAGCATTGCTCCAACTCGAGGTAAGGGTCGCACCACTTACCAAGCACTATTTAGGTACTATCTTCTCCCCCCAAACATTACACTCCACCAACATTGCCCTACCTTGGTAGGGTCACCCTCTGGCCGCTACTATTCACAGACACTTATACCACCCTGTGTACATTACACTAACACCACATACTACTCCCCAACCCTACTAGAGGTAGCAATCACTTCGGCTGCACATAGGGTAAGGGAGTAAGGGTCACACCACTTACTAATACAGGTGAGGGTCTCACCACCCACCAAACACTGCTAGGAGTACCCTTTACTAAGTAGCCAGCAAGCTGTAAGGGTCACACCACTCACATGTGGGGTAAGGGTAGTCCCCAGCAGTTATTATTATTATTAACAATTAAGACCTTATCGTGGTCATACTACTTAAGCTACAAGCTACAGACTACACATACCATTGGGAGTTTCAGCTGCCCCTGCTCGAGTACTGGAACTCTCCCCAAGGTTACCAGCAGCCACCGTGTCTAAAGGGGGCAGTCCAGAGGGGGTAGGCATAGCTGGGGCAGTTCCGCTACTACTTCCAGTGCTAACCAGTTGCCGCTGCTGGTCTAGGAGTTCAGAAACCACCACCCTAATGCAATCCAACACCTCCTCAGGGATAGCTCTGCGCCCAGGCTGTCCTGGCTCTTCACTTGAACTACCACCACCCCCACTGTCTAAGTTGTTGGTAGCCATGGACCAGTCGCAGAAATAATCAGGCAGTCTGCTATAGTGGTGTGAGTGTTATCTCCACGTGCACTGACTGACTGACTAATGCGCACCCGCTCTGTGCTCCCACGTGATGCTGGGCCACCAAAACCCAGCACCCCTTTACCAATGTGTAGGAATTCCCGCCTGGGATTAACCCCACCTAACCTGCAGCTAAGTGGCCAATAACAATATCTAGTAATCTGGAAGGATAACAATATCTAGTAATCTGGCAGGATAATGATATCAGGATTCTTCCCCCTCCCCTCCCTCCACCAGACATATCCTAACATCTCTCTTCTTCACAGGAGTCAGAAGTGCAGACTTACCTGTCTGGTATGGCCACTCCCATTCGTACCATCTCTGATGTATACTTGTCTTTGTTCTTGCACACTGGACAACGGAAGTGGTGAAGACCAGCAGACAATGCTTGCTCCTACATAAAACAAAACAATAACCTTCATCACTAATAAACAAACTAGTGCTGGCTATAGTATCGATATTTGCACTATCACTATCAGGTGATAGTTACTATCACTGTATCACGATATATTAGCTAGCTTAAAAACATGTGGTCAAGGGAGCCTAGCAGGGGGGGCCTCAGTGTAGTAAGACTGCCTCTAGCTCTGGCTTCAGTTGTTTGTGTAGTTGGGAGACACTTTGCTACGTGGCAACACCCCCAGCTGTGTTACTCCCTCTGGAAGGGTCAAAAAGTGCCGGCTGGAGCTCTACTTTGGCTTCCCTGCCCAGGGTTGGCATATTATTCTAGAAAAAAAGAATCTGAAAGAAGGTTTATTGTAAGCTGTGCTCTACAGGAGAGTACTAGCCTTTATGCCTTGGAATGGTGGGGAGCAAATAAAACCAGATACCCAATGCTGTCTCAGTTAGCAGCTAGATACCTCTCCATTCCAGCTACACCTGTGCCATGTGAACTTTTCAGTATTGCTGGCCATATTATTGTGAATGAAAAAAAGGCATGCCTCCTTCCTAGCGATGTTAATATGCTTGTTTTTCTGGCTGAAAATCTTCAGTAACTTACCATTCCAATGTATAATATGACGTTATTATGTTGACTTATTTTTATGAATATTGAAAAAATCTGAATAAGCTTACTATCACGATATGTCCACTATCGCGATATGTCCACTATCGCGATATTTATCAAGCTAGCTATCGAGATAGTGATAGTGCCACTATCGCCCAGCACTAAAACAAGCACACAATAACCTTCATCACTAATAAACAAGCACACAATAACCTTCATCACTAATAAACAAGCACACAATAACCTTCATCACTAATAAACAAGCACACAATAACCTTCATCACTAATAAACAAACACACAATAACCTTCATCACTAATAAACAAGCACACAATAACCTTCATCACTAATAAACAAACACACAATAACCTTCATCACTAATAGGCAAATAAACGAACACACAACCTTCACCAGTTTTACACACACACACACACATGATAGAGTATGTGCACACATGCACGTATCTATGTGTACACTTGTCTGCACACATGCACGTATCTATGCCTACACTTGTCTGCACACATGCACGTATCTATGCCTACACTTGTCTGCACACATGCACGTATCTATGCCTACACTTGTCTGCACACATGCACGTATCTATGCCTACACTTGTCTGCACACATGCACGTATCTATGCCTACACTTGTCTGCACACATGCACGTATCTATGCCTACACTTGTCTGCACACATGCACTGATCTATGCCTACACTTGTCTGCACACATGCACGTATCTATGCTACACTTGCTGCACAATGCATGTATCTATGCCTACTTGTCTGCAACACTTGTCTGCACACATGCACGTATCTATGCCTACACTTGTCTGCACACATGCACGTATCTATGCCTACACTTGTCTGCACACATGCACGTATCTATGCCTACACTTGTCTGCACACATGCACGTATCTATGGTACACTTTCTGCACACATGCACGTATCTATGTGTACACTTGTCTGCACACATGCACGTATCTATGTGTACACTTGTCTGCACACATGCACGTATCTATGCCTACACTTGTCTGCACACATGCACGTATCTATGCCTACACTTGTCTGCACACATGCACGTATCTATGCCTACACTTGTCTGCACACATGCACGTATCTATGCCTACACTTGTCTGCACACATGCACGTATCTATGCCTACACTTGTCTGCACACATGCACGTATCTATGCCTACACTTGTCTGCACACATGCACGTATCTATGCCTACACTTGTCTGCACACATGCACGTATCTATGTGTACACTTGTCTGCACACATGCACGTATCTATGTGTACACTTGTCTGCACACATGCACGTATCTATGCCTACACTTGTCTTCACACATGCACGTATCTATGCCTACACTTGTCTGCACACATGCACGTATCTATGTGTACACTTGTCTGCACACATGCACGTATCTATGTGTACACTTGTCTGCACACATGCACGTATCTATGCCTACACTTGTCTGCACACATGCACGTATCTATGCCTACACTTGTCTGCACACATGCACGTATCTATGCCTACACTTGTCTGCACACATGCACGTATCTATGCCTACACTTGTCTGCACACATGCACGTATCTATGCCTACACTTGTCTGCACACATGCATGTATCTATGCCTACACTTGTCTGCACACATGCACGTATCTATGCCTACACTAGTCTACACACATTGCACATGTGAGTTTCAAATGGCTACTATGGTGTACCTGGATGCAAGTCTTATGAAAAGTGGTATAGCAGCACGGGCAGTAAATGTGGTCATCCTTTGCAGACAAGTCTGACAAACAGATGCAACATTCCTTTCCTACATTGTCCAGAGTGGGTTGGGTCGGACGATGTTTGGCACAGTATGCTGCAAAATACTCCCCGTACTGAAAACAGAAGCCAAGTTTGTGAAGACAAGGGAAATGACCGGCCTTTTGACAGTGTCGTACAGAACATCCCACGTAGCCACCAGGCTTATGACAGCCACAACACTTGATGCTCATGCCGCGCCTCAACTCCCTCAAAATGTCCTTCATGTTAAATCCACAAAGAGCCTCTCTCTCACCACTCCCACTGCTAACTGATGCTGAGTCGGCATCCTGACTCTGGGCCAAACCTGAAGAAAAATACTAACCCACAAACACATTATAAACACAGATACAGAGTTGCCATGGTTGCTAAAACACCAAATACACAGTCTGAACATAGCCCGTAATTTTTGTACAGTACTGGAAAAGACATGAAATTTTTAAGTCCTCAAGAAATGAACTATATATATATTTATTCCACCTAGATATATTCACAATGATATCTTTAAATATATGACCCGTAAAATAACTTGAAATAACTCAAGATATTTCACTTCAAGCTGAACTGGGCAAGCTCATTACCCTAGTAGTTATAGCTGGCACTTACAGCTTCCTTCCTCTCCAGTATATATACTCAATAGGAGTTAGAGCAGCTGCTAAAATATCAGCTTGGGGTGTGTGTGTGTAGCCCCTACAACCAACTTTACACCAGTAAGTTGCCAGTCCTAGTACTAACTAAGCAGTGAAGATATCTAGTGTGGAATAAACCACATTGGCAGAGTGATATGGCTAGATTAGCCTGAAATAGGCTAATTTATTTTCATAGAGCCTGAGAGTGAAATATCTAGCCATATCACTCTGAGAGTGTAATAAGTGGTTAATTCCATACTAGATATCTTCACTGCTGTAGTTTAGGACTAGCACTGGTAACTCACAGCCTAAAGTCGGTTGTAGGGACTACCCACACCCCCAGCTGATATTTTAGCAGCCCTCTAACCCAGGTAGAGTAGGCTACACGAGGAAGGTAGCTGTAAAATCTTGGAAAACTAGAGGGCTTGGGCAGTAGCTGTAACTACAAGGGTAATGAGCTTGAGCAGTACAACTGAAATAACAGCTGAAACATCTTGAGTTATTTCATGGGTCATGTACCTAAAGATATCATTGTGAAGATATCTAGGGTGGAATAAATATATACATATTCCATGCTAGATATCTTCACAATATTATTTTTAGGTACAGTCACCCAGAGGTATAGGGCTAGATCTCACCCAGAGGTATAGGGCTAGATCTCACCCAGAGGTATAGGGCTAGATCTCACCCAGAGGTATAGGGCTAGATCTCACCCAGAGGTATAGGGCTAGATCTCACCCAGAGGTATAGGGCTAGATCTCACCCAGAGGGATAGGGCTAGATCTCACCCAGAGGTATAGGGCTAGATCTCACCCAGAGGTATAGGGCTAGATCTCACCCAGAGGTATAGGGCTAGATCTCACCCAGAGGTATAGGGCTAGATCTCACCCAGAGGTATAGGGCTAGATCTCACCCAGAGGTATAGGGCTAGATCTCACCCAGAGGTATAGGGCTAGATCTCACCCAGAGGTATAGGGCTAGATCTCACCCAGAGGTATAGGGCTAGATCTCACCCAGAGGGATAGGGCTAGATCTCACCCAGAGGTATAGGGCTAGATCTCACCCAGAGGTATAGGGCTAGATCTCACCCAGAGGTATAGGGCTAGATCTCACCCAGAGGTATAGGGCTAGATCTCACCCAGAGGTATAGGGCTAGATCTCAATATCACAGGTGTTTTCTCACCACTGTGAAAGCTCATTACCCTCTGACTCACCAGTAGTTACAGCAACAAGCCTATCTTACCAGTTTTATGTTTTTACAGCAAGCCTACCCAACCAGGTTAGAGCATTACACCTAGAGTTGTGAAGCTATGTAGCATAGAACAAACCACTTATACCATACATGTTTCATTCTCAGGCTTTACTTCACTCCCCTCTGGCTCATTAAATTTTTTTTAGCCTTCTGAAATATTTAGCCTGTGTAAAGTATTATTTATTCCATGCTAGATAGCTTCACAATGTTATTTTTATTTACTTGACCTCAAGATATATACAGTAGACCCTGTTATCCGAACCCCGTTTATCCGAACTCTCGCTAATCCGAACACCATTTTTTGGAATTATAATGATATTCATTGGAATTTTGCTGTGCATTAAATAGATAAGAGATTAAGATTCCATTCAAAATGACTTATTTGAATATCCGAACATTTCAAATATCCGAACAACCCTCGGTCCTGAGGTGTTCGGATAACTGAGGGTCTACTGTAGTACTTATAACATGAGTCAGAGTGTGATATGGCGAAATATTTCATGACTAGGCTAATTTATTTTCACAGAGCCAGAGGCAGAGTGAAAATAAAGCCTGAGAGTGAAATATCTAGCCATATCACTCTGACAAGTATAATAAGTGGTTTATTCCACACT
>WLWD01005153.1_pt1 | contig 23411 bp, 17 predicted proteins | sample 6712731 | NCBI WGS metagenome assembly WLWD01 (sample SAMN12718690, study PRJNA576275) | sponge metagenome | isolation source: marine sponge | host: Mycale hentscheli | place: New Zealand: South Island, Marlborough, Capsize Point | collected 2014-11-01
GGGGGGGAGCAGGGGTATAAGCAGAACTTAATTGGAATATAGTATATTCCTATGGAAGCAAACATTTTCTTTTTATTTTCTTATGAAACAAAAAAGCTAGCTAGCTAGCTACAATAGCTAGCGGTCTGGCTATTTTATCCATGAGGATGATGTTAACAAAATGTTTGGTATACAGGATAATAAGTTCAAGCTGGGAGGTCATACCAATAACAGAGCCCATGAAATAACTGAGTCAGTGAACTAACTGACCACAACCCACCAACTTCACAAAACAATACGGAGGAATCCTAAATCCAAATAAGGTAAAGGACGCTACGGTAACATGCTCGGGGGTGTGTCGGCGCGGCAGAGCTGGATTTTGGGCCGAGTGAGACAGACGGTACTGTGTAGTCACTGAGACTGAGAGAGACTACCTGGACAGCCGCGGTGATGGCGAATCTACCCAGGAAGAAGAACGGAGTCTTTGTCGTGGGTGTAGGCATGACCAAGTACGGTTAATTTCAGATTCCACCTCAAACAGCAATATTTACTATTATTTTTTGCAGATTTGAGAGACCTCATGCCAAAGATTGGGATTACCCAGGTACATTAAAACCTAGTCAAGTATGATGGAGTATACCATAGGTTTATGCCTTTTTGTTTGTTTGTTTGTTGTTGTTGTTGTTTTTTATTTTGTGTGTGTTTTTTTTTGTTTTTTGTTTTAGAAATGGGCCAGAAAGCTGCTGAGTCAGCACTCGGAGATGCAGGGCTTGGGTATGACCAGGTGCAGGCAGTGGCTGTGAGTTACTGCTATGGCGACCCTACAAGTGGTGAGCCCAATAAAGAGTAAGGGAGAGTGGTGGTTAAATAGTCAAAGGAAAACAGGCAACAAAAAGGTGGCTGCTGAGGAGGAAGTGGTAGGGGGTGTGACTGAGGGGCAGGGGGGGCAAGGAAAATCAGGAAAAATCATTATTATATAATTTTATTTTTTACAGGTCAAAAAGCAGTTTATGGTAAGTTAGAAAACATTTGTGGAATGTAAATATTATTATCAAGTTGGGTTTTTCAAATATTTCATTTCAATTTACACATTTGGAATACTAAGTTATTTTATAGTATTTGAAAAGCAATGTTCAATAAAACCAAGTTGTTGATATGCTAAAATTGGTAAAAGTATGCTAACATGACAAATCCAAGGTAAACAAGTGCCTGATAGCTAGGTTGTTTGCCATCTGGATTGGTATAAGGTTTAGGAGCCTGTGAAGAACGAGAAGTGGCCTGGAAGAAAAAGATAAGCTGTAGAAAGTGTTTGAAGTTAACTTGAAGTGTGTTTGTAATAAATAAACACTGGCCGGCCAGATATCTGGTAGTAGTTGATGATACTCCATTTCAGCTCTCATGGTTAAATAACAGAAATTTTTGCTAAGAGGGCAAAAATTGGCACTAGAGGGTGGGGCTATATATGTTGAGATGGGTGCACACATGTTTTATTTATGAGTTGGGTCACCTCCTATTTCGACCTTTGATGAACTTTTAAATGCTGAATAAAGTAAGCATTGTGCTGGTTTTAAAAAATGTCTGCAAGTTTTATTCAAACATGTGATACATTCAAAGCAAACTTTTATAGAGAAATTTAATTTGAATTTTGGGTGAAACTCAAATCATTCTGAACTAACTGAAGTGAGATCACATGGATGTAGATATGGTAAAGAGGGTCAATCTAGCGAGTGGCAAGTCTAGTTAACATTCTGCATGCATTAAACTAAACCAGCCCCACCCTTTGAACACAGCAATTTAATTTAGCTCTCGTTCACACGTGCTCAAGGCAATGAATAAGTGTTGCCTTTTTGTGCTTGCAACGCCCAGTATACCGTTTCTTGCACTCGTTCAGATTGTGTGGTTCAGATTGGCTCTGATATACTTTCTGTGACATCTCCGTGTTCACCCCGAACTTGTTCTCTGGAAGTGAGTATAAAGTTCTCTGGAAGTGAGTATAAAGACACCAACAGGAACTCTTCCCCCCCCCTCACACACGCACACGACCACCTAGTACAGTATTCAAAGTTGTCTTGCTTGATGCCATTCACTTCACATTGTTTCTTTTATTTCTTATGACGTCCATGAGACTTGCATGTCCTGTCACATCCTACGTCCATGAGACTTGCATGTCCTGTCACATCCTACGTCCATGAGACTTGCATGTCCTGTCACATCCTACGTCCATGAGACTTGCATGTCCTGTCACATCCTATGTCCATGAGACTTGCATGTCCTGTCACATCCTACGTCCATGAGACTTGCATGTCCTGTCATATCCTACGTCCATGAGACTTGCATGTCCTGTCACATCCTACCATATGTCCTGTCACATCCTACCATATGTCCTGTCACATGTACCATATGTCCTGTCACATCCTACCATATGTCCTGTCACATCCTACCATATGTCCTGTCACATCCTACCATATGTCCTGTCACATCCTACCATATGTCCTGTCACATCCTACCATAACAAGTCCATCAAATGATTGATAGCGTGTTCCTCTATAGTTTTACATTCGCCAGTTCAGGCAAGGTCTTCCTAGTGGTCCGTGCTTTTTCTCTAGCTGTGCCCTACCAAGGTGAACACATCAGAGCCTTTGAGAGCATGAAACATGAGGTGAGGAGAGATTTATGCAGCCTTCATGCATCCATAGCACCAAATATCTATCCTTTGAGCAGTCTAATAGCAAAAGTGTTTACTTGTTTCAAATGCAAATTTCAGGATTAAAGTCTGAGCAGCATCTGTCTAAAGTGTTCGTACCATTGTTTTATCATGACTCTATGTGCTTAGGAGATGTGTATAAGAAGCAGCATGTGATGTGACAGTCTGACTCCTCATGGTTACGTGGAGATGGTGAGGCTTGCTGATAACAGACTCTTAACTGTGCCAATAATAACTAGCTATTTATTTTGAAAGATTTAACCAGAGCCGCTGACAGAGAACAAAAACAAAAAACAATCAAAGTGATATTTAAAAAGGCTATATTTTCAGCTCAAAGCAATCCCTTCCAATCTTCCAAAGGTTGTTTCAGCCATTACTCATCATCTTACCCAATCCTCATTTGTCTCGAAGGTTCAAAGTGTCCAATGTACTTATCCCATATAATTCTAATTCAAGCCCATACCTGGCACTGTGACAGTATTGGAGAATAATGTAGAACAGTGAAAACCTAGGAAGCAGCTGGTCACTGTTTGTAAAATGGAAGATACTACGAGTGATGTCCGAGGTTGCCCATACTGGTCAGGATCCTTCCTACAGATCCCGACAGTCCGGGATCCTCCTGACTGTCCCTTACTAGTGAGTGAGAATACAGTGTCCGGAGGATCCTGACAGTCCGGGATCCTCCTGACTGTCCCTTACTCTGTCAAGATTCTCCGGACACTGTATTCTCACTCCCTAAGTAAGGGACAGTCAGGAGGATCCCGGACTGTCAGGATCCTCCGGACACTGTATTCTCACTCACTAGTAAAGGACAGTCAGGAGGATCCCGAACTGTCAGGATCCCATTTAAACTTATCAGGAGAAACTTATAAGGGACAGTCAGGAGGATCCCGGACAATCAGGACCCTATTTAAACTTATAAGGGACAGTCAGAGGGATCCATGACTGTCAGGATCCTATTTAAACTCATAAGGGACAGTCAGGAGGATCCAGGACAGGCAGGATCCTATTTAAACTTATAAGGGACCGTCAGGAGGATCCCGGACTACTTATTTGGAAACCTATCCCTTGTGGGATCCTGACCAGTGAGGGCAACCTTGGACATGTGTGGATACTACTGTCTCTTAAGGATGGAGGACATACCAATTAATAATAGTACTCGTGGTTCCGTATTTCTCTACCTAAAATTTGGTTTCATTTGGTACATTGATAAACCACATTTGATTAAGTTAACATTTTTGAAAATAAGCTCTATAAATATCTTAATTAGAGTTTGCTGTCAAAATGAAGGTATGTAGCCCATTTTAATTTGTTGATGTGCCAAATTTCGTGCATTTTTCAGGAAGGGTACAATTTTGAGCTATGCTCCACCATACAGTAGGAGGCTCTCGATTTGGGTTTCTTGTAGCAGAGGCACATGTATTTTTTTTTTGCCTCCAAGACACACCCACTTCCTGTCACATGACTCCTGTCTCTTCCTCCTCCCTCCCTCACTGGCCTGTAGGGTTAGGTCTTACTGGTGTGCCTGTGTTCAATGTGAACAACAACTGTTCCTCTGGTTCTTCTGCTCTGATGATGGCCTCTCTCCTGGTACAGGCAGGCTATGACTGCACCATGGCCGTGGGGTTCGAGAAAATGGACTCTGGACTGAAGGAAAGCTTCACTGACAGAGTTTCGCCGATCAAGGGTCATGTGGATGGATTGAGGAGTTTGGGGGCAGAGACTGGGCCGCTCAATCCCCACGTCAATGCCATCACTTCAGACGTAGTTCGGGTAAGTGGTGGAGAAATAGCAAGTTTTGGAAAATGGGGAAAATCCGTGTGGCGAGAAAATGTCACGCTTGTGAGGGAACTATGGGTGGATAGTCCAAACTTACCATTTTTTATTGTGTGCGTATGTGTGTTTGCGTGTGAATGGGGGATTGGGTGCATTGTATGGTTTGTGTTCTTTTTTCGTGTTGTAACTAAACTATGTTGTTTTAATTGTTGTTGTTGTTGTTTTCCAGATGTTTGCATGTGCAGCTAAAGAGCATTGCCAAAAATATGGCACTAAGAAGGAGCACTTTGCCAAGATAACCTCCAAGAATAGAATGCACGGCTCCCAGAACCCTAGAGCATCCATTCAAGTGAGCCTCAAGACTCCCATCTCCCAATAGTTGAGCCTGTGAAATTGATGATAGTTGAGCCTGTGACATTGATGATACTGTACCAGTTATTTGTAATTGAAACTAGTTCTCTTCAAGACCCTTTACCGTATTTTAGAAACCAGTATCTGTTGATGACATTCTGTCGAAGCGTGTCATCTGTGATCCCATTACTATAGCGATGTCCGCCCCCACAGGGGATGGAGGAGCAGCGGCTATCGTGTGCAGTGAAAATTTTCTCAGAGAAAACCATTTAGAGGTTAGTGCAGGGATGAATTTATGTCTATAGTCAATTGATCTGGTCTTTCATAGTTTAGTAACAATAAGATTGAGTAGTATTTCTGTTTACCACCAACAATATTATATCTGCTACCCAACACTGCTGTAACATAAAATTAAAAAAAATTTAATTATCAAGAGAGCGACGTGAGCAAGATACTATTAGGGGTGGACAATTGAAAATTGGGTATATGCTATATATTTATATGGATGGATGGATGGTATCTTAAACACACGTGCGGGTGTCGTTTCGGCTTTTTAGGCTTGACCCCACTTTCTTCTGACACTACAGCATTAAGAAAGTCTTACTTTGGCCTCCAAATTATGAGATAATTCCTCCAAACGCTTGTTTTTTCATGTCCCAAAAAGTTACTGCGACGGGTTACTGTGGCATTGAAGATCCTTTACCAGACTTTAGTTCTGGAGCTGCTAAATGCCACTTGTTGGTTGTCAAGTACCACTGGTAGTCAGAATGGCTAAATATTAATACTAAGGAAGCCACCATTACTTGGGAGAAGCTGTGGTAAGTACGTGGTTCCATATTTGTTAGCTAAAATTTCAAAAATAACTCCGGTCATTAGTAGAGCTGAGAGGTTATTCACCAGTTACTGGTGACTGAGGTAGCAAGAATGGCTTAAATTGGATACTACAGAATTACTACTATTCAGGAAATTAAGGTAAGAGAGTAATTCTGTATTTATTTGGTAAAATTAATGGTCAGCTGCTATATACTGTTTGCATGAACTAAGTTAAAGTATATTATGTAACAATACTGTAGTTTCCTAACTAGGCAGACTCACTCAATATTTGTGCTCAAGCACACCACTAGTATTTATATATTATTGGCTAATGCTCTCTTGTATTACTGTATGTACTTTTGAACCAAATAAAAGTTGTATTAGCTGGGCATATTTTTTATTTGAGGGCCAAGTGAAGGTAGGCTTCATACATTCAGTTGTTAATTCTCTATATTGCTGTTTGTTGTGTTTTACATATTATTGGCATAATCTGTGTAATAATATACTTGTGTGTCTGTAACAACGACGATGGCGGTGTGTATTCGTGAATAATTCATGAGCTGAGCCCAGTTGGTAAAGTGTCACTCAAACTGAATGAGTAAAGTGTCACTCGAACTGAATGGGTAAAGTGTCACTCGAACTGAATGGGTAAAGTGTCACTCGAACTGAATGGGTAAAGTGTCACTCGAACTGAATGGGTAAAGTGTCACTCGAACTGAATGGGTAAAGTGTCACTCGAACTGAATGAGTAAAGTGTTATCATATTCTGTAGAATGCAATTAAGGAAACTGACTAAAAGCAGGTGAAATCAGTTAAGAATAGACAGAGAAGGCAATATCTTCGCATAAACACAAGTCCATAATCATAAAATAGAAAGACGAGAGCCTGAGAAACACAGGAGACAGACAAAGGAAGGAATCCATGACTCAAGAAGGGAAGAATAAGGAGAGTTGAAATGACTCAAGAAGAAGGAGAGCAGGAGAAGGAAATTGATGTAACTAAATTAAGTAGTAAAAGATAACAAAAATGGATGAAAATACTTGATGCTACTTCATTCATAATCTCACAAGCTATACATCAAGCGCCACTATGTGGCGGGGTACTTGCCAGTTTAATTATTAATATCAAAATAAGCTGAGTCAGAATTATAATATATAGAATTATAGTTTGGACAACCCCATCTTCATTCTTCATTTTATTTAAACAGGCAAAATATCATTAAAGTGTTTACTAAAAAAATGAGACAACCTAGGTTTGTTTGTTTGTTTTGTTTTTATGCGGCTGGAACCAGTTCGTTAATTATCTCGAGAATATTTGTACCATACATTTCAAGATCTGTAGTCATGGATATTGAATCCTCATTACAACCTAAACCACCTCTATCAGACAGAGGTGGGCCCCAAGCTAACATATGAAATGAAAGTCCTTATTGCAGGGTTGATAGTACTATGAAATAATATGTTTTTTTAACCAGTTCATTGCTAGGTAGGTCTGTTCATCATCAACAATGTATGACGGAAGTATGGCCGTCGAACAAATAATAGTTTAAGGCAGTCCTATCAGCTGGGTAATATGGTTTGGGGTTCATAGCGGATACCCGTAGGGGTGAGCCACATTGTAGTTCCACGGTTGTAAGTTGACGCATTACCTTACCTTTCATTCTCTCTCTCTCTTCATCTTCAGCCCCAGGCAGTGGAGATAGTGTCTCAGCAGATGTGCACTGACCTGCCAGATTCCATGGGACGCAACTTCCTCGGTCTCTGTGGCTACTCCATGAGCAAGATGGCGGCAGAGAAGTGTCTGAGTCAGGCCGGCATGACCATACGGGACGTGGATATAATTGAGGTGCACGATTGCTTCTCTCCTAACGAGGCAAGACTGGAAATACTTATCTTAATACTTAGTGGGTTCAAGGGTCATAAATTAGATGGTCTCACAATACGTATAATATTATTATTATTGCTATTGATATTATTATTGTTATTATTATTATTATTATTATTGTTATTATTGTTATTATTATTGTTATTATTATTGTTTTTATTATATCCTAAAAGTACAGTAGAACCTCAGAGTTACGTACCCCCCTTGGGAAATGAGGTGTACGTAACTCTGAAATGTACGTAACTCTGAATATGACATGATTTAACTTTGTTCTAAAATATTTAAACGACTATAATACTGTGAATACAGTATTCAGATTTATCCATTACTAAAGGACCATTTAATGGTGTACCACCGTTGAGTTTGTTTTTTTCTGAGTAAACCAGAATGCACGACATTATAAATTCTTTATCATTATCTCTTTTGACAATGCACCTCTTCTTCAGGCCATTAGGGTCAGCTGATTCTGCTGAAAACTTTTCTATATTCTTCCTGTCTCTCTAGGAGTCTGAAATTGTGGACTTTCCTAAGCCAAACTCCTGAACAACTCCAGCTAAAAATATTCCTTGTTCAATTATTCTTCCATATTAAACTACTTCTGATAGTAACTTTTGCCATTTTGCTGCAGTTCCAATTAAAAACAAAACAAAAAACAACAACAACAAAAAACGTGATGACGATCGCGATGTCTCTTCGCGGTTCGGTTAGTCGGTTAATTCGGTTGTCTGATGTTCGATCTATGAGGTTCTACTGTATAGCCCATAGTTACTGTTCATTGTAACAGTAGCAGTAAATGTTTATATTTTCATTGCCTGTAGTGGGATTACTAGTAGAAGTGTGTGTGTGTGTGTGTGTGTGTGTTCATATCAAGTTTGTGGGATATTTAGCTGGATGATTTTTTACGTCTTTGTATGCTGAGAATGTACAAATGGTGCGACTTCAAATGTAATTTTAGGTATTCTACAGAAGTGAGTAGGTTTGGAAAGGGTCATCGGTACAGCATGAATTATGTGCCTGATTTGCCAAAAAATTGGTGAGTGGCATTTTTGAAATGCCACGCAAGTCATAGCTGAAAGTATAATTTGGTAAAGGGTCACTATGTACCATAAGTAAGAGGTTGCTACTTCGCTGAGATGTAGAAATTTTTATTGGTATATGTTTATATGTTTGAGGAATCGCACCCCGTTTTATGTCGTTATTTTATGTGCAGTTATTCATGTATGAGGCACTGGGCATGTGCCCTGAGGGACATGGAGGGAGTTTGATTGACACTGCAGAGTGGACGTCCAACAAAAGAGGTAAGGGGTAGGTTCATGGGCGTGCATTCCTGCATTAACTCCATGTACATACATCATACATAGGACAGTAGCTCGCTTGACATCACTGCTGTTGATCTCACTATTTAGTTGAGTAGTACCATATTGCACATGTATACCAGTACGTAGTTGTTAACAACTTGAACTGGACAGTAAAAGCTATATGGTAAAGTATCATCAGCACCATAGTAACCTTTTAGTGTGGATGTGTCCCAACAAACTGCTTTAAAATTTATTTAACAGGAATTTAACAGTTGAGTGATTCACATCTCCTACTGTATATCAGTACAGCTTTTACACTCTTTTAAATGCTATAAAATAGCTACAGATTAAGAAGGCCATGGTTCATGAATCTGGTAAAGGGTTATACACACAAGAAACACATACTAACAAGCAACTATACTTGATATTTCATGCCAACCGAGATTTTGCTAACCAATTAAGTGTAGTAGTAGTAGTATTAAGCTGTATTGCCCCTTGCTGATTGAATCATCTGGAGATAGTGCTGGAGCTACAATGACACTCGTGTAATTTGAACAATAGTTAAAGAATTTAGGTTTAGGTAGAAAGAATCTAATATATGTGACCGTCTACAGGAAAACCGGGCAAAACGCGGCACCCTTCGAAAAAAAATTGTTTGCACTTACAGAGTTGTCGGCGTCCAGATATTGAGCTCTCCAAGTTTTATCGTCGTAGCTTAAGTCGTTCCCACTATAATAAACCTAACCGTTCCCTTCCTTCGGCTTGAAACAATACATTTTTAAGAAATCAATCGATCTTTTCTCGATATTTACGCACGCCGCGTTGTGCCCCGTTTTCCTGTAGACGGTCACATATAATTTTGTCATGGGAGTTGTTTGAACTGCTGCGGAGTCAATTTAAATACAGGAACAACCACGGCAGATTAGAAGTGGATAACCAAGCTGGCCCTCACTCTATTAGCGAGCAGACCAACTAGTTTAGAAGGTATACTAGTGGTGTGCTTCAGCACCAATGGCGAGCGAACCTGCCTTGTTAGGCTGCATAAAAACTACAATTGATGTATTTTACCTGAAGATGCTTTTATTTCATGATGGCTAAAATGGATTCTATATAATATAGCAGTTGACCATTAATTATAGCAAATAAATACAGAACTTCTCTCTTACCTTAATTTTCTGAATAGTGATAACACTGTAGTATCAAGTTTAAGCCATTCTGACTATTTCTATTACCAGTAACTCTTGAACAAGCTCTCAGCTATGAAAAAAAAAAAGGCCAGGAGTTATTTTTTGTAACTTTAGTTAACAAATATGGAATTACGTACAGTGCTTCCAACTTAAAGAGTGGATTTTTTTAAACTACTGTATAGACCCTCACTACAGTCATTTAACATACACATACCTTTTCTTCATCATCCCAATAATGTTTACAATAGTAAAACTGCCTGTTTAGAGAATGGAAAACGGAGAACAGAACTTTTCTCATTCACTAATACATTTTACGCCATTTTTTTTTGACGTCAAGATTTTGCGGTAGTTCGTCATTAAACGTAACTAGTTAACGAGCTAAGGTCGAATGGTTATTTCCCCGAGCGGTAAGACGGGACTTTCCCTAACTGCAATCGGCTGTATGGATTCTCATCGTTCTACTAGCAGCAGTAAACGAAGTCGAAATCAGTCACAGAATTGTTGGCTGGTATATTACTAACTTGGAGCCAAGCCTATCCAAGAGGTCATCTTTTTCAAGAGCTGAAGAAAAGCTGAAGGAGGTTAATACTCCCAAGGCTCCCAGCATTCGGTATTCTGACAACATCAGGGCGATGCAGTTGGAGTCCTACGGGTTGTGCAGCTCCAGACGGAAGCTAAAACGCTGGCCGCGATAGGCAGTAACGCCGTAAAACTTGATACCTGCTAGGGCCTGAGATACAACCGTAGTAAATCAGCCATACCCGTGCAACAATTAGCGGTAAACTGGCGCCCTTGCACAAATACGCATGCGCTGTTTTGTGACATCGCGTTTACGTGTACTATAGGCCCACAATCCGCTGTAAACGTCATCATTTGATGACCCTTACCGTGCATATTTTTTTTTTGGTGAAAAACAGCCACAACTCACTTAATTTTCAAGGTATAGCTACCAAAGTTATACATAATAATTTTAAGGCAATTTTACATCATGTGTCAAAATTTTTGAGATATAACTCAATAAATTCAAAAATCCTGGCTTAAACACTTTTTTTCAAATATTTCGAGATTCAAATTTCGTGTGCCCACAAAATTAGGCTCATATGAAACTTCAGGTATTAAAGTATCAGTATACCAAGTTATAGAGATAAGGACAAATAATTTCTCTTTTTTCAGCTTAAACACTTCCAAATTCACTGTCTTGAAGCTCCCAGTTCCATCACCTATAACCACAACAATAACCACAAACCCACAAAATTGTTTGTCTGTATGTTAATATGACATTAATGTATAATAATACAAATTTTTAGCTTTCTATTACACATACTTGAGAAATTATAGCAGAATTAGCAACCTTAACCAAAAAGCTAAAAATCCTCTGTTAACTTCTCCCCCCCCCCCCCCCCCCCCCCCCCCTCCCCAAATAGTGGTAACTTCTTTAGAAGCCATTTTGACTACCAGTTGCTCTTGATAACCAACAAGCAGGTATAAGCTAAAAAAAAAAAGACGAGTTTTTAAATTACGCATGTACAGTAAAGGGGATTCAATGCCATGGCAACCACTCCCCGCAACTGTTTGAATTGAAAAGGAAAAAAAGCAACAACAAAAAACGTTATATGAAAGTGTTTGTTTTTTTGTGATATTATTTTTTAGTAGTAGTTGTAATGTACAAAACTTTCACACAACTGGACATACCAGCAAAAGAATTCAAAGTGGTAAGCAATTCCATTTCTAGGATGATACGGGTAATGATCGCTAAACCAGAGGATTTTGTTTAGTGAAGTTTGGGGCAGTGTCGAATACCGAGCTAACACAAAAATACGCAAGGATCAAAAGTACAAATGACGTACATGCATCCCCACATATATATATAAACAAATATCCCCGATTCTTAATTCGACACCACTGTATAGTGTCTCGCTCGCCAATGAAATAAATATTATATCAAGTAAAAGGTTATTCTTGCTCAAGTGGAAAATAAAAGTCCCAGTATACTTGCAGTATTCTAGTGATGTTGACTCGTGTGATACTAGCAATTGGATGATGCTAGCGATTGGATGACGCTACAGGGCAACACTCACTCCTAGTAAACTTGTGTACTACACTCAATCCTCCCAGATCCGGACGTCCCTATTACGGGCACGTCCATTAACCGGGCACCAATTGCGCGAGAAATGACGATACTTACCAGTCACGCAGTCACGACGACAAGCTGCATTTTTTGTAATGGAAGTGTCACCAGTAGCCGGTAAACGGAAGAGAGCAGTGCTTACACTGGAGAAAAAGTTTAATATAGTGAAGGAATTAGAAAAAGGAATCTCTCAGCGCGCTGTTGGAGAAAAGTTTGGTGTGCGAAGTCAACTGTGGCTGACATCTGGAAAGACCGGGCGAAGCTGTCTGCTGCAGCTTCTTCGAGTGAATCACCAGCATATTCATACAAGAAGCGTTGTATTGTACGCCCTCCTAAGTTTCAATTAGTGGATGAAGCTTGTTGGAAGTGGTTTAGCCAGCAGAGGTCTAAGGGTGCTCCTGTTTCTGGTGTATTACTCCAAGAAAAAGCAAGGCAATTCTTTACTAAGCTCTATCCAGATGAAATCCCAGAGAGTTTTAAAGCAAGTACAGGATGGTTAAGTAAGTTTAACTTCTGTCATGGAATAAAGAATGTTCAACTGAGAGGAGAACTATTATCTGCTGATATTTCTGCTATTGAGCCATTTTGTGAAGAGCTTAAGAATGTAATTGAAAAGGAAGGCTATAGTCTATTTTATATTATAAACCTTATCTTACATTTAAAACATAACATCATCACTAAAACCAATTAAACAAATATTTATTTAAAGTTTTAATAAGGTGTTCCCAGTTACGGGCAATTCTGAGATACGGGCAAGTCCCGGTCCCAAGGTGCCCGGATCTGGGAGGATTGAGTGTATTCACATTGATAAATTGAAGGGAAAAGCATTAGTTGTTCGGTTATTGAGCATGCCTAACGTTGAGTGACCTTCATCTGTGTCATTCATAAGGTGCCCTGTTTGCCACGGAATGTTACTATCTCTTTTCATCCTTAAAGATGGCGGATTGAATTAGTCTGGAAGTCCATCAGTATGACACAGCATTGGGTGTTACTTCTGTCCTGTCTCGACTTTCCTGTCATGTACCTCGTAGTTGGCACTTGATATGTTTTGCTCAAACGTGTATGTATATACATTATATACTATGTGTGTTAGTATAGTGATGAAGCGCTGGTGTCGGGTGTGACCCTATTTTACACTGTATGTGCAGTAGAGTGACAACAACTGCTCTCGTGTGTGTGTGGACATCGGCATCTCGCCTTTTATGGCTGCTCGATGGTCACCTGCTAGCTCCTAAGTGTTGACCTCACTACTAATTGCCCTAATTAAATAATAACATTGTAATGCAGGAGTGATGAAGATCTGGGGTGATTTTTGTTTTATTTTTTTTATTTTTTTATTTTTTGGTTTTGTTTTTGTACTAGAGTTCTAAGAGGTGTGAAAAAGCGTTGTCTATTTTCTGGAATTGGAATAGATGGTTGGAATAAAAATTACACAATTTGATTCTCATTCCTGTGCTTGGGAAGTTACATATCGAGCAGGGCCATAAGATTCCTTCCATTTTTTAATTCTCTCATATTAGCCAGTGTCATAGAGTTTTGGAAATGGCCAGTAGAACACAATCCAATACCCATTCTCTTTAACTCTTCTATTTATCTGGATTAATTTGCAATGGTGTGGGAAAACCGCAAGTAGAGGCGTTACCGTATCACGTACATATGTTGCGATCCAAGGTTTCATTGCGGCTATAAGGTGGTGTGCTGTGGTTGGTGACATCTACACTAGTGTTAGGTCATTGTGGTGAGTGAAAGCCATAGATTGCCAGAGCTGTGGGCGCCGGCAATTTGGATATCGTAGTGACCACTAATCAGGCATCACATCACATGGTAGGCATGATTTCCCTAAAATTGCGAAAGAAGATGAATTATTTGGGAAGTTTCCCTGGGAGTTTTGCGCAGGAGTGCTCAGTCGAGTATGTTTGTGTGTGAGTATTTGTCAGTTGTAATTAGTATGGTGTATTAGTTCATGCTCTGTTTGCACGATATCGTGCTTGTGTGGATTCGCTGTTGTGCACCGGATGATCTGGGTACGTATATGTATGTGTGCAATTCTATTAAAACAGGTAAATAACGTCGCGCAAGTAAAAAAATATATAGTGAGCGCTGTAACAGGAAAAAAGAAAACAACAACTTAAGACTATGGCACACTCAATGACAGTGATAAAGGCTAGACTTGATTGGTTAAGCACAAGACTTGTAAAAAAATGATTGTATATAGCTGTTTGTGTGTTGGGGCACTCGTTTTAAAGGTGGCACAGATCAAATTGAAAGAATAGTGAGCTATTCTGGAGGGTTCTCTTTGCGCGGCTACTTTTAGGAATTTCAATAAAAAGAGCTAGAAGTGAAAGGGCATGCTGGACTTTCCTTTTCACCCGAACCTCTGCAAGGAGCTGAGAGTGTGGTAAATGAGGCCACAGATTTCACATTCTGAGATCTCTACGCTTAAGTGTTCTAAAAGCAGGTTAGTATTTTATGTAAGTGAAGCATTCTCTGGAATGTCTTATTTTCAAGAGATCCCTCATTTATCCTGACTTAAATTTTACAAGCAAACCTTATTTCCTGGGATACGTGCGTACTCAGTGTTTTGGAGGCGCTAAGAGAATAGACTTGTTATCCATAGCGACACGTCTGGTCATGAGTTTCCACTAGTGCAATTTCTTATACAAATTGATTCATTATGACCCTGATGAGTCACTCCTGTGAAAGAAACCCAGGTTTGAAAATAACTAAATAAATCACCGCATGCCCATTTACATGTGCCCACCACATACACATGTGCCCAGCCACATACACATTCAATCTTACAACACACACACACACACACACCTTGACTTTGAAAGGAAACCACCTATCAGATGATGCTTCTCTGCCACAAGTGACAGACTAAATCACAGTTATTAATGTTTCTGACGAGTGGTGACACTTCTATCTCTCTCACACACACTACACTGGTATGGCTTATCTGTAGCTGTACTGCTCCACTGTTCTCAATACTGTCTTCCACACGTGTCCTTCTTCTCTTCTCATCCTCTGCCACTCTAGCCTCAGTCACATCCTCGAGTCCTGTCCTGCAACTTCTCCTCCAACCACTCCTGTCCTGTGCCAACTGATACCACCTCCTCTCATCAATTTAAACGTTTTCAAATCTTTTCTGACACGGATCTCGCCATCTCACTCTGGTCCCATGTGCAGGGCAGCGCTGAGGCAACCAACCAAACAGTATCTTCTTGGGCAGTCTGTGGTCATCCATTCTTCCCAGGTGGCCCAACCATCTCAGTCGGCTCGCTGTAACTATATCTTGCAGGGACTCCTCCATTCCAAACTGGCAGGCCACCTGGACACTGCTGATGAGCTCAGTCCTCTCCTCTGCTGTGCTGACGTGGTGCCAACTATTTGCACACAGCGCTCGCACACACACACACACACACCACATGCGCTCCCAGTTGAGGAGAGGTGCCAGACATTTCAATAGACTGTGTGCAGGACCACAAATGCCCTGCACCCTAAAATACCCTCCAGTAAAATACCCTCCACCCTCTGGCTAAAATTCCAGCTGACCAACCCAAACTACTATACAGTGAAGAGGGCAGAACCACAGTAACTTCCAGTTTCAAGTTAACACCACTGAGCTAGTCTCAGTGACTGTTGGGTCACCACAGTCTACCCTTTATCTCTCCCTTCATTTCTTCATCTACAGAGCAAGCCATACTAGAGTTAATGTGAGGTAAAGAGTCAATTATTGGTTTAGAGCTTCTTCAACCACACAGCAGGAAGACCTTTAACCAATACTTTCAGTTCACTGAGCAAATAAGAGACTTTTTTTGTTATTGTAACTGTTGCTACTGTTTTTTTTGGTTGTTGTTGTTGTTTTTTTGTGTGTTGTTGTTGTTGTTGTTTTGTACTGTGCATTCTATTTATAGGACACCAATGCTTGATACGTCCCCCTCCCCTTATAGTCATGCCCCTATAATGATGCTCGTATGTTTCGTCCTCAATAAAAAAAAAAAATTCTCAGTAAAAAGCCGCCACCTGAACTCTAGCCGCAATATGGAAGTAATTATACTCTAATTGATCTTTACCAGATGAGTGACTGCCATAACTGATGCTGTGCTGGCAGATAAAAGGTTAGAGATCAGAGGCTACAAGTGACACCAAAAGCCTCTATCAAAGAAGGAACATCATCTGAGTTGGCCACTGCTTACATTGAAGCACTTTTTCCTCCTCTTAAAATAGGGTCACGGTTAAAGAGTTCAACCAGAAATGGTCCATACGAATTAATACAGGAAAGGGATAATGATATTTTGGTCACTAAATAAATTGCCAGGAGAAGCTTTACCCACTAAGAAACTCTGTTTTCAAGCTTAAAATGTATTCTTATTCCTGATGATTCATAAGCTGGCATTGAAGTTGTACTACTGGAGGATGGAGCTGCCCTATGTTTTCATATTTGTTTAATCTAGTGTGGGTTTCAAACCCCCTCCCCAAGCTAACCAGAACAATTCCCATTTGGGTGTACCATTAAGTGTGGGGTTTACCTATGTATCTTAAGGTTTTGGACCTCTAGCACTAACTCCTCCTTTGGGGGAGACTTAGAGCTGGGGTGGAGTTCAGAACCCACTGAGGGCAGCTCAGTACTATTCACCTCTCCTAGCTGGCCAAGATAGGTTTCCCTGTGGCCACTTGTGGTCTAGTGTTGGGTTTGTGGGAGTTGTGGTCAATGAGCTTGAGTTACTGATGAGGCCTCACTGTGTGGTTTGTCAGAACTGCTGTTCCAAGTCCAAGCTGGCTGCCCTTTGTTGTCTTCTTACTCTGGTGTATGGATGCTTATTGATTTGTGGGCTTGCCTAGTAGTTTCTATGGGTGTGTAAGTCTGTGTAGGACTTCAGAAGCAAAAATAAGGACAACTTAGCTTAGTTTCATCTCTCTAATATTTACGAAACTATCAAAAAACAACAATAACAACAACAACAAAAAACAAACAAACAAGCAAACATGAATGTCATTATGTCATGCTACTTATGCCACATACAATAATATCCTCTAATACTGTTTGACACTCCTCATTATTTTTTAATTATTTTTTAATTCTATGCATGGTGAAGACAGTAAGTTGGATGACAAAACTGCTCTACTGGCAGTAACTGGTAGAGGTTTGTCTGCCAGTGGGTCCATTACTTCCCACAGTAGTCCTAATGGTTGCCACGCCCTTAGCTTACCTAATAGCTCCTGGCACTATGAGGGTTGACTGGGCTTGCCCTGAATCTTTCAATGGCCTTCTGATGGATTGTAAGTAAATGTTTCTCTTATTTAGAAGCTGACCACATCCTCTAACTTCCATTTACTTGCCTTCTCTTGTGTCAAGACTTCATTAGACCAAGTGACCTACAGAGTCTATCAAGTCTAAAAATTGATTCTACCTTTCAGCCTGTGCTACTCCTTTGCAGGGAATGTATAAAAGGACCACCCAATACTTTATACACTGACCAGTCTGAAATACAGTTTTTTAGAAGCACACTGTTGTGATACATAATGTTAATTCCAGGAAGTTTAATACTCTACATTACCACCAAACTGTTGTTTCCCCCCTTCTGTATCCCACTTTTTGTTTGTTTATTCATTGGTTAGTTTAATTATTTGTTTGCTTTTATTATTCCAATATTCTTGGCTGAAATATAAACACTGTTTTATTCAACAAACCTCTGTGTGTGAGATATAGTCAGGCTTCTGTTGTTTTTCTTGGCGCCTTTCACTGTCTCAGTCTGGGGCAATTCAGGAGTCTAGCCAGAAGAGTTTGTGTGGTCAGGGCGTGTGTGTGTGTGTGTGTGTGTGTGTGTGTGTTGGTGGGAGGGATTAAAGGAGGGATTGTAATCTAGTCACATTTGCCTATGGCAAGTACTCCCATCACCATAGTTTATTTAGCCTATTTAGCCGCCAATTGGGACTATCTTTGTCCAGAAATGCCGTAAATTGTCCATCCCATCCCACAGTCCCATGGGACAGTGGGACATTCCACGGGATGTCCACTTGTCCCTCTACAGATGCGTGTGTGTCCCACTGTCCATCCCATCCCATGGTCCCATGGGACAGTGGGATTGTCCATCACATCCCACGGTCCCATGGAACAGTGGGACATTCCGTGGGATGTCCACATGTCCCTCTTACAGATACTCCCACTGTTCATTCCATTCCACGATCCCATGAAAGTATTGTCACAATGAACACTTAGAGTCAAGCTAGAGCGCACACGCGAAGCGCGTGGTGCGATTAGCGTTAGATTAGCGGAGCGCCTTGCGACGACACACTTTGACAAGCCGACTGAGCGAAGCGAAGGAGGTGTCATGCTAGGTTTAATACGCAAGAAAGGGTAATTGCTGACAAGGTTACAAATATGTTAGTGATACAAATATTAATAAAAATCACTCACTATCAGTTCAAAATGTTACACGCAATCTATTTCACAGACTCATGGGACCGTGGGATGGGATGGACAATAAGATATTCATGTGTCAGTGAGAGGGACAGGTGGACATCCCGTGGAATGTCCCACAATCCCATGGGACCGTGGGATGGGATGGACAGTAGGACACATGCACCTGTAGAGGGACAGGTGGACATCCCGTGGAAAGTCCCATGGGACTGTGGGATGGGATGGACAATCCCATGTAATTCCATGATCCCATGGGACCGTGGGATGGGATGGACAATTTACGGCATTTGTGGACAGCCCACATTGGGACCAGCCCAACAAGAAAGAGATGTAAATATAAACTAAATATTGAGTGTGGATGGAGCAAAGTGTTTGGCACATTCTATTGTTTAGTAAGCATAGTTTTTGTTTATTTGTTTTGTTTGTTGTTTTGTTTTGTTGTTTGTATGTTAGTTTTCATTTTTGAGTTGTGATGCAAGAGAATACTAATTCCAAGTTCAGTTTTGTGTCGTGGTTTTCTCACTTGCAATCTGGTTCACTGTTATACTCTTCTTCTGTTTAAAATTTAAAGTCTTTTTATAGCTAATCTTTGAAAAAGCCATTGAAGAGAGTCACCTGAAGAGGAGTTGCTTGATGGCAGGTCTAACAGAACAACAGACTTGGGGAATAGGTGTATTGTATGAACTCACTTCCTTGGGTTCCCACCTATGCCACCCCACCTATGCCACCCCACCTATGCCACCCCACCTATGCCACCCCACCTATGCCACCCCACCTATGCCACCTCACCTATGCCACCCCACCTATGCCACCCCACCTATGCCACCCCACCTATGCCACCCCACCTATGCCACCCCACCTATGCCACCCCACCTATGCCACCCCACCTATGCCACCTATGCCACCTATGCCACCCCACCTATGCCACCTATCAGGTGTATGAATGTTGTCCTAGTACAGCATGGGAGGGGAGAGGTGAGGGTATAGGCACACACACACACACACACACTGCTGTATGTTAATGTGTTCACACATTCCATGCTGATAATAAAATGCATACCTCTTCCCTTCCTCACTGCACAGTCTGTGTTATTTGCAAGGCTCAGCAGGACATGCGCCCCCTCCCTCTCCCTCCCTCTCCCTTGTTTTCTTTCTGTATTGCAGTATTTATGTAGTTATTTATTTTATTTATTTATTTATTTACTGTGGGAATCTATGACTAATAGTCAGTTGAGTAGATATCATGTTTGTTGTTGTTGTTGTTGTTACTCTTACCAATCCCATTTCTTATAATGGTTGAAAGAAATAGAATGCAAATACAAATATTTGTGTTTCTCTGATACTTTTCACTTATAATTTCTCTATTCGCACCATAAAAACATCAATTTAATGGCAAGTTTAAGATCAATGGCAAATATTGCTTTTCTCGGTACCATTTCCCAGTAATAATTACTACGGTATTCTTTGTAAATTGGTGAAGTCGTCATTTATCTCAAGAATGAACTCTGTGCTCATAAAATGTAATTTTTACATGACTAGTGTTTGTTGGTAAGCTTCCAAGAACTGCTAGTGTGTTGAGAATTGTGTGTTTGTAAAGTTTGATTTGAATGCTAAAGCAATTACTACAGTGTTCATTCAACTCAAGGAGTATCTCACTCCAGAGAATCTGTTTATTTACATTCCTATACAGTTCACGTAATTCAGCTTAATAAAAAAAATTGGCTCCTACCAAAGTTCATCTAATTGGTGAGACTTCAGGGCTTTAGTTAGGACTCCTTTGACGCAGTAGCGGCCAATTTTTGGTGAGGGGTCAGTTTTGTAAGTTAATTAGAAGGACACTTGTAGGTTGATTGGTGACACCTTTGTCTGTATTAACTGACTTAAGGTGAGCTTTAATAGAATAGGCATCTGCATTTGTGTTGCTGATACTGTATTGTCTAGTGGTAGGCCAGCTCCAGATGCTCCCTGTCACTCTTTTCTGGTCTCTTGGTGGGAGTTATTGAGTTAATTTGTGTATTAGTTTCTGTAAACTGCACTACTACTGTATAAAAGTTAATTACAACTTGTCAAGAATCTCAAATGGAATCATGTTCCACCTACTGGGTATAACTCTGTTGTGAATAAACTTGTGGTGTCTAGTTTGTGGTACTGTTTAGGGGTGGGGAATATTCTGGTTAGAGAGTGTCTGTATTTAGCATCCAGATGCTTTGCCACCCCCTATCTCGCTGTTTCTAAGAAAGAAACAAATAATAAATTTTAAGCTTTATTGAGTTTATGTGTGTATAGCTTTCTTCATACTCCACCACTATTGTAAAACAATAAATTGAAGACCTGCAGGCCTTATGCAGGCCTTATGCAGGCCTTATGTAGGCCTTATGCAGGCTTTATGCAGGCTTTATGCAGGCTTTATGCAGGCTTTATGCAGGCCTAATGTACGCTTTTATTGAAGGCAATCAGATGTCACCAAAGCCTTTTATTTGGTCACTTTCAGCCTACCCAAAAAAAAATTATTTATTTACTTTTGTGGTTTGCATATACCTAACAGTTGTATGGTATTACTCTTACTAAGGATAGGAGTTGGTAAGAAAGGAAACTTCTGTGACTTCACTGATGGATATTAGGTCATGCAGCATTGACTCTCTCACTCATGCCTTTGCACGAGTCTTGTGAGCTCTCCACAGCACGAGTCTTGTGAGCTCTCCACAGCACGAGTCTTGTAAGCTCTCCACAGCAAGTGCTAGTAAACAAGTTGTGTTGAGCTCTTTGTTCAAGATACACAATGTTTAGTGCAATTATTTAAGACTTGTCCACCAATGGTCTAGCATAAGTTCTTGTAGCAAGCCATCCAAATGGTTTACCGCCTTATGTTCACAAGCTACTGACAGACAAAAAGGTCGTGATATCTGACAGGGTGTTGATAGTTTGTGGAGTGCACATCCTGTATTAGGTGTGCACTTTATTGGAGTTATGATGTTCTCATTGCATTACCAGCAGACTACTTCCACAAGCTCAGACCTCTAAGTTCCAGGATTAAATTTTTTATAGAGGTTGGTAGGAAAAAACAAAAAAAAACAAAAATTGTTGTTGTTTGTTGTTGTTTTAGATTGTTAAATATACATTTTATTGTACAACAAGTAGAAAGGTTTTTATCATAAAATCAATACATATGTATTAACAATGTCATCCATAACTAGTGTAGTAGTGACGATATTAAATTATGGCAGCCTTTTTATATTGACCGGCTAATTGTGCTGTCATAGCTGCTGTTTACAATTTCTCCGTATTATTAATTTATCTTTAATTGCATTAATTGAATTTGAATTTAAAACTTGGGCGTGACATGAGTATTGTCTTGACGCTCCTCCTGCTCCTGCCATGCCCACCCCATCTCAGACATATTCTGCTGCCTCTGCCAGAGTATCTGAATTAAATGAAGTCGGGAATTTCAATTATCCTCTTAGAAACGTCCCGGCTGCAAATTGATTAAGTTCATGAGTAGCAAACGGTGTTCGCCAAACTGGGTAGCTCCGCTGTCCTAGACTTGGCACCCTATAGGACAGAGGATAGAGACTTGTTTAGATGGTCCCCTCAACCCCCATGAAGTCAGTTATAGGTTTGAATAGGTACAGCCAACCAGGAAATTGTTCAATGAAGCTATATAAATTGGTATAGTAGCTGTGCTTACTGTGTTGGGAACCAAACAAGGCTATGGTCAGAGACTGGGGCGAGCCTCTTTGACTGCTTTGTTTGTTTTGGTATTGAGGCTGCCAGGACAGCAAAGGGAGAACCAATTTGTCTGCTTATCTGGCTGCATGGAGGTGCGCCCTTTAAGTAAAGCTTAGTTTACAAGGCAAGATAAAATTGTATTAAAGTTGAAATTACTGCAGTCATTTGTTTGGTACTAGTTTCAATCTGCATGGAGATTGAGGTTCAAGGGTAGGTGCATTTGGAATACAACCTGTGTAGTCTGACATGTTTTGAACTCTGCTCCCTTGCACTGTTGTAATATTCCATCTTCCTGGTGTTGGAGGGTTTCTCTTCTTCTCAAACGTGAATGTGATGTGTGTGTGTGCATGTTTCACAAAGTCTTCCTTTATGCAGCCTTACTGTATTTCCTTTACACCTATTGCAGATTCATATGAATGCTGCAAACCTCAGAGTTCAATTAATTATACTTTTGGTTGGATTATTTAGTTTTAAAAAAAAATTTAATCCCCCCACTTGAGTAGAACATATATATATATGTATACTAGTTGAATGCTTGTGGGCACGAGCAAGAGCCAGCCAACCCAGCAATACTGAGCTGGTACTAGGAGTACTTGCTTATTATGATTATTATTACTACTACTACTACTACTGCTATTATTATTAATTAATTATTATTATTATTATTATTATTACTGCTACTACTATTATTATTAATTATTATTATTATTATTATTAATTATTATTATTATTTTATTATTATTATATTATTTTATTATTATTATTTATGGAGGTTTACTTTTGTTGTTATCATGATGATTGTGGACCACATCAATGGGTCAAATGGTTCCAGGTTGTTATGTTGTGTGTTATACCTGGTCCCCAATAGCCAGTCCCTCCCTGGTGGTCACACAGGCCAGCCATTATCAAAGATGCACCCACAACCACAGACTGTACTGGCTAGACACAAACTTCAGTCTGGGTAAATGAGGGGAGAAAGATAAGAACAGAATTTCCCAAGTTGTTCTTGTAGTAAATAACAAATCCATCTGTACAGAGTGGCTTTAGGTTAAAATTCTTTTTACTGTATTTATATCTCTTGTTTGTTTTATGTTGCCTTGCTGATAAGTATACATTTTTTTTACTCTATTTTAGTGATGTC
>WLWD01005041.1_pt1 | contig 23407 bp, 20 predicted proteins | sample 6712731 | NCBI WGS metagenome assembly WLWD01 (sample SAMN12718690, study PRJNA576275) | sponge metagenome | isolation source: marine sponge | host: Mycale hentscheli | place: New Zealand: South Island, Marlborough, Capsize Point | collected 2014-11-01
TGGGCTGGTTTTAATCCTTGCAATTTGCAACTTCTGGTACAACAGTGATAATGTGGTGGACAAACAATTACTACCCTGGTCTGAAAGTATTGCCAGTGGTGCTCCAAAGCAAGATATGATTGATAACAATCCCTGTGCAGTTCCTACTGCAGTGTAAGGACGCATGGGTATGGCTACTGGAAATGATGTTGCCAAGTCTATACAAGTGAGAATGTATCTGAAGTGTCTCTTTGTGGTAGGAAGTGGCCCAACCACATCAATGGCCAGCTTCTCAAACCTTTCACTGATCACCTGTGGCTCACACAGTGGTAACTTTGGATTGCCTCCTTTGTTATTGAGCTTGCAAGTGGTGAATGCCTCTATGTGGTTAGTGATATCCCTCTTCATGTTTGGCCATGTGAAGTGTCTGTTTACAAGTGCCCTGGTAGTTCCAATGCCACCATGTCCCAACCCATCATGGGCTGCTACTAACACACTATGTCTGAGTGAGATTGGCACTATCAAAGCATGACCATGATGATGTAAGGTTGATGTAATGCTCATAAGAATGCCATTAGCAACAAAATATGCCTTGTTTCCCTTGGTTGCATGTTCCCAAAGTGGTTTGAGTGTGGTGTCTTGCTTCTGCGATTGTATGAATTTCTCCCTGGTTATGCCATCAAAATCAAAATTTGGCATGGAAACACACAACTGTGATGATGATGATGAGGATGCTGCATGTGATGATGATGCTACATGTGAGGGTGATGCTACATGTGATGGTGATGATGATACATCAGTGGTTGTGTCAGTGTGATTCTCCACATTCTGTGAGGCTGAAACTTCCAACTCTTCCTGAACCTCAGGAAGTGAGTTAAATGGTACCGGGGTGGCACCTTCTGTGGCATGCAAAGCTTGGGTAATTCTGTCAGATACTGCATCCTGAGCTGCCATTGACCTAGTAACTGCAAACACTGTGTTTGGTTTTGCCTTGATACCATTGAGTAGCTCCAAAAGTTTGGTGGTGCCTAAATCTGTACCCAACAAAAAACTATTTTCTCTGGAAGTGATGGTTCCACTGCAACTCTGCATATGCCACTCAATCCTGGCATGTCAACTACTACATCATGAATTTCAACAACCATTGGTGTTTGTGATATTCCGCAAATCGTTTCTGAGCCTGAGGACTGTGACATGGGTGAAATAAAAGTCCTTAGATACAACTGAGCGTTTGGCTCCTGAGTCAAGTAATATGTCTGTGTGAATATTGTTAACAGTACCAGTTCTCCTTTTCCAAATACATTCACCATTCATGGCTACTAATTACATGTACAACCTCCCACCACATCTGCTGCTCAGGTTACACACTCATCTCAGAGATCAACTTCAATTAAAACTGACTCTGGCCAAAATTGTAATGGTAATAGTTACAGTCATAATAATAATAGTTTAACACTGCCAGCGTTAACTAGCAAGTGAAGACATTGAACAGTCTGATGATCGAATGTGCTGATCTGCAAATTTATTGAAGATTTGTTCTTTAACCTTAGTCCAGCCGACTGTGCATTTACTCAATTGATACCTCATCATTTACGAGTATGCTAAGCAAACTATTTTCTCAAATGAGACAATACAGTACACAATGGTGCAAGTGTACATCAAATACAACAATACACACCTGCTAGGGAAGATGAAAGTGCTGGTCCAGGAGAGACCTGCGAAGCACTAGCAGAAGATGAACCTGTGCAAAATGATTTCATGTTGGCATACTATGAATGCACTTCTGTAATCCTGTAATAAATTTATTTGCTTATTTATTCATTCCTTCACTGATTTGCTTATGCATATTACATTATGTGTAATAATGTATATATTTGTACGTGTTTTATGTGTTCATTTATACTTCACTTTAATCAGTTCGTATTTTAAGCGTTCATTTATTAATGCATCGCATTTGATTATTCTTTCTTGTAATTATTTATTATTATTTTTAATTAACGAAATGGATATTATGCTTTCTTTCATTTAGATACATGCAATTGATATTTGTAAGCGTGCATTGATAGATTTTTTTTTTATTTAATACTTTATCATTTAGTAATAAATTACTTCTTTATAGTTATTAGTTTATAGATTGCTTACTCATAATTATTGAATAATGATATCATTTATTTCATGAATATTCTATTTGTATTTCAGTTACTTATTATATAAATATTTTACTTTTTTTTGTTTATTAATACTTTATTTACCAACACCTTATTTATTTATGAATATATTTTTGTTTACTGGCTACATCTTTATTTACCTGATGCTGCCTCTTGCCTGGCCTCCTTTCTGGCAGCAGCTCTGTCGTGCCAGCCACAGATGCAGGGCTTGTCCTTGCCAAAAAAAGATCCTTTCTTGCACGCACGCCTTGATGGCAGCGATCTGCTTCAAGACATCTTTGTTTCTTGGCTGCTGGCCTCTCCCTTCGAACACTCGACGGCCTTCCGCAAGGTCCATGAGCTGCTCAGAGTACTGCTTAAGCCTCTGAAATGGTGGGTTCGCTTCTGAGCCATTGAAGAAATGGAATAATCTCTATCGGAACGCCAAACGCAACGAAATGCTTCTTTGCGGAAGTAAAACGCAGCTGCATTTGCAGCTGCACGCACGTCTATTTACCTCTGACACCTCCTTCCTTGTGGACCAAGGCGCTGAAGAGGTGCGTGCGCGTTTATTTACCTTCGACCTAGGACCTAAGTTGCCCCCGTGAATGTGCGCATGCGTAGCGGATACCTTCGACCTATAACCAGAAACCTCGTACCTTCGACCTAGGGACCTCAGTCTGCGAGTGGGTGCCCCTAGCTCACGGAAGTGTGAACTGTCTATTGTGTGTCCCTGAAGCTTCAGAGGAATTTGCTCCCACTACACTTACTTTTACATACATGAATTTAGGCAAAGCAGAGGATCTCTTTACTTATCACGAATCGTCCACATCTTATAAACTTACTGAACGGCTCGAGTATGCATGCATTTTTATTTAATAAATTAATTCATACATAAGTGAATTTTCGCCACAATTAGTTATTGGCGGTCTTTACCTATTGTCCTCCGCACGTTGTTGTATGGCTTCTCCACCACCCACTAAGAGGAAGAGAGTTTCCCACTTTGATCCAAAGTGGATTGAAGAATTTAAAGGGATAAGGGAGAAGCCACAAAGGTATCATGATTAACTACACAGAATTATAAGTTTCTAATTTTAATTTAATACAGGTGATACTTTTGCCAGATGCACAATCTGTCTTTCAGACTTCAGTGTTGCACATGAAGGCAGAAATGATGTAACAACCCATGTTAGTGGCAAACGTCACAAGGAATCAGCATCTGCTGCTTCTACTTCCAAAGGTGTAACATCCTTCTTTAAACCGCGAGTAGCTCAAAATGTTATTGAAGCTGAAACTCGGTGGTCAATGTTTGTTGCTAAGCATAACCTGGCCTTTCTGAACAGTGAACACGCTTCAAAGCTTTTTGCTCAGATGTTTCCTGATTCTGAAATAGCTAGAAAGTTTCCTGATTCTGAAATAGCTAGAAAGTTTGCATGTGGAAGAACCAAGACCACAGCCATAGTAAAGGAGGCATTATCACCATATTATCATGCTAAGGCTATAAATAGTATGTCTAATCCTTTCTCTATTTTAATGGATGAATCGAATGATAAACAAGACAAATCATGAATTATTTTGGTTAGAGTCTTGGATGCTGAATTGGGTAATGTAAAGACAAAGTTTTTAGACATGCCAGTGGTGAACATAGGAACGGCAGAAAATCTATACAGTGCCTTAAGGGAGTCTTTGGGCAAATACAATTTAGATTTTAGTAAAGCAATTGCCTTTATGTCAGACACTACAAATGTAATGAAAGGGGCTAGGTCAGGTGTTCAGAAACTGATAAAAAGAGAAAAAACCCATCTTTATGATGCTGGTTGCATTTGTCACCTTGCTGACTTGTGTGTCAAGGCTGGAATGGCTGCTCTGCCAGTTGATATAGATCAATTATTTATTGACATCTATTATTACTTTCAACACAACAGCAAAAGAAATCAACAGTTTTTTTATATGTGGCATTCCTTCTATATTAATGAACCCAAAGTTCTCTTGAAGCATTGTCAAACTAGGTGGTTGAGTCTACTGCGATGTATACGAAGGTAATTAGATTTGTTTGATGGTCTTTTATCGTACTTCCGCTCTTGTGACGACCAAACTGCCAAAGTAGTTAGCATTACTGAAAGACTTGTGAAAATCCACTAACAAAGCCCATTCTTCACTTTCTCAATCATGTTCTACCATCCATAGATAGATTCAATAGGTCTTTCCAAAAGTCAAATGAGAACACAACGTGTGAGTTGTATACAGATATTGTCAGGCTTACAAAAATTTATGCTGTCAGTTTCTTAACCGAAGAAGCTGTCCGTAAAGCTGGAGATAATATTCATTTGGTTGACATGGACAAAGTTAAATTGGATGAAAACTTAAGTATTGGAGATGAGACATGGCTGTGTATTAGTGCTCTTGAAGAAGAGATGGACATAAAACCATTTTTTCAGCATGTCAAAGCTTTCTATTCAGCTACTCTTCAGAAAATGTTCAAGAAATTTCCATTTGGTGACACAATTCTACAAGATTTGGGTATTGTCCAACCAATTAAAACAAAGTCTTACACTGAAGATACCATTAAGAGACTTGCCAAGAGGTTTCCTCAAATTGAGTTAAATTCTCCAGATTCCCTTCATCTTCTTGTTCAGGAATTTACGGATTATCTTCTTTGTCCAGAAGACCTTCCTGCTCTAAAGTATTATAAGGATTGTGATGGAGTTGAGAAACCACGTCCTGGATTTTTTTGGTCGGAAGTTGGTAAAATTAAAACCCTCCTAGGAGAGCAAAGGTTTGCCAATCTGGCAAAGCTTATGGCTGGACTGTTAGCAATACCATCGTCCAATGCTGACTCTGAGCGTGGGTTTTCAATCCTAAGAAAAATACATACGGATCAAAGATCAAACCTGGATCAAAGCACAGTAGTAGCATTGGTGTCACTGAAGTTTAATTGTGATGACTGTAGTCACTTGGGGAAATAGACTTTGTTATTAAAATTATTTATCATTGGGCGATTAATTATTAATTTCTGTAATAAATGGGTGTAGTTTGGGTGTGGCATAGTGTCCCTGAAGTTCGATTTGAAAAGTTGGCAACTATGGTGGAGTGTTTGTACTATGGTAAGAAAACAGTTTCATCATTGAATCACAGTGCATATTAATTGTAGTACGCAAGATGTAAAGCGTTGAACACACCACTTCAATTTCATCAAGTAAGTAATTTCAAAAAATATATTATTATCTAGCTATTAGTCTTACTTACTGATCTATAGAAAGACACGCCTACAATTAGAGCCCATATCTGACAGGAAGTACAAGCATGGAAGTTGATTCCTCTAAAATTGTAGCGCTTCATCTCTCAACTGTACTCAATTATATTTGAAATGATTCAATTTGTTCAGTTAAACTTCGTCATCCTCTTGATAGAATATAGGGGAGTGGCAGAGTGAGGGGGCGCTAGCAGTCACGTGACGCTGAAAGCGCTGGGTCACGGGTGATGAAATGTTTACTTTCCACCTGTACCTAACAGGACCCTTGTGTGTGTGAAAGTATTATGCGTTACAGTTACTACTTTGCTAAAGAATATTGCAAAGAAAACGATTAAATAACGTGACATGTTTTTTGTTGCTTTTTTCCAAACTGTTGTGGCGAGTGGTTACTATGGCATTGAACCCTTTTATTGTATATATACGTAATTTGGAAACTCTTCTTTTTTTTTAGTAGTTTTGAGTTTTACAAGTTAAATTCAATACAGCAATAGTGTAGTATTAGGCTCGCTCGCCATTTGTGCTCAAGAACTTCATATCACATATACATAGCTATATATTATATATATTATATGTATATTATACATATATAATATATAGCTATATATATATATATGTATATATATATATATATATATATATAACATAACCCGATTTTCAACTGTCCACTCCTAACAGTATCTCCTTCCTAAGCTCGCTCGAAAACAAATATCCTCGATCTCAATTCGACACCTCTTGCCTCGCACGCTTCGCTCGCTCGCCAAACTATACGCGCTATAGTGACATTCGGATACCTAACGGGCGCAATCTCGTGAAGCCGAACATGGACGTCTAATAATCTTAGGGAGTCCCTGGCTTTCGGAAGGGGTGCGCGTTGCATTTGGAGGGGGTGCGCGTTGCATTTGGAGGGGGTGCGCGTTGCATTGGGGGGGGGGTGCGCGTCCCCGCATTGGAGGAGGGGGGGCTCATTGCATTGAGGGGTGCACGTTTTCATTTGGAAGGGGGTGGGCTGCATTTGAAGGGGTGCACCCTGCAACTGAGGAGGGGTGTCCCACCCTGCAATTGGAGGGGTTGCACTGTGCAATTGTAGATGGTGCCACCCTGCAATTGGTTAGGGGGGTGCACCCTTCAACGGAGGGGTTTGCACAGTGCATTGGAGGAGGTGCATCCGATGCAATTGGAGGGGGTGCACCCTGCAAATTGGAGGGGTGCAACCCCTGCCAAATTGGAGGGGTGCACCCTGCAATTGGAGGGTGCACCGTGCAATTGGAGGGGGGCACCTGCAATTGGAAGGGTGCACCATGCCAATTTCAGGAGGTGGTGGGGGGGGGGGACGGGGGGGATGAGGAGGTTGGTGCGCATACACATTTGGGAGAAAGGGTGGAGTTTATAACCAGTGGGAGGGGTCGGAGAGAAGGGACTGAGGGGTGGAGCTTTGGCAGACATATTTAATTATTGCTGTATTATTTCTGGTTCAGCTGAACTCATCTAACTGTGTCATGAGCTCTTGGGCTGTATCTAGAATTTTGGGAGTAGTAAATGATTTAACTGTCTTTGAAGATGGCAGACATATGAGTATGGATGATTTGGATTCATTTATTATATCATTAGAGCTTGTTTATAGAGATATTTTGGCTCAAGAAATAATCTCTTCTGTACCTAGTGACCTGAACAGAGCTTGTTTGATGGTGCAAAATAGTCTTCTGTATCTCAGCAGCATGAGAGACTCTCAATATGCCACATCTTCTCAGTCTCCCAATATTTTTCCACTTCAAACTTCTGATGGTATGGGTCGACCAAGATACCTCATAAGTTATGAACAGCTCAGATTTTTGGTTGAAAACCACTTCAGTGTTCCACAGATTGCCAACATGCTACATGTTTCTGTTCGCACTATATTTAGACGAATGTCTACATTTTCTTTGTCAATTAGATCACAATATTCAGGAATAAATGATCAAGAATTGGATTTTATTGTGAGTGAGATTCAGAGAGAATTTCCTAATTGTGGTAATAGGCAAATGCATGGTCATCTCATCTCACGTGGATTACGAATTCAACAGACTCTCAGCGTAGAATTGATCCCGATGGTTGCGCCATAAGGCAATTGCAAACAATAAGAAGACGGCAATACTCAGTTTCATCTCCAAGAGCACTTTACCATATTGATGGGAATCATAAATTGATCTGGTACTATATTATGATCATTATTAGCTGTTAAAATTAGATTGATATTTATTGATACAGGTGGAGGATTGTAATCCATGGATGTATAGATGGATACTCTCGACGTATTATCTATCTCAAAGCGTGCGATAACAATCGGTCAGAAACAGTTCTTGAACTATTCATGAACGCTGTTGAACAGTTAGGTCTCCCTAGCAGAGTTCGAGGTGACAGGGGTGGTGAAAATGCTGGAGTGGCTAGTTTTATGAACAGTCATCCATTGAGGGGACCTTCTCGTGGAAGTTTTATAGCTGGACGTTCAGTTCACAACCAAAGAATAGAACGCCTCTGGCGAGATGTTTTTTGCTAGTATTCAAGAGCAGCATCTATTCCGAGTAATGAGTAATGTACGTTAATTCTCTTGCCCATCACTTGTCAAGCAAAAGTGCCTAAAATGGAACGGAAAACAAACTTGTGCTAAAAATGGCTGTAATAATGTAAAGAATTAATTTGTTTCTAGTCTTTATTGGAAATAGAACCCAGGCTCTGCTTTTACAACCAGTGCTCTACCCACTGAGCTACACACAATTAATGACATTCGAACCGCATACTCTTTTCCTTCAAACTTTTAAGCAGTTGCTACATGCTATAATCTGTAAATATAGAACCATCAACTTTCAGTTCAGCAAGAAACATTTCTCTCCCTTTCTAAATACTTTAAATACATCACTTATAAACCTGAGCAAAGAATTATTGACATATGAACCACTTTTACCTGCTGATAATTTCTGGTGACCTTTGTTGGTAAAGAAAGGAGCCATCAATTTAGGATATTGGGATATGATGTCTAATACACCAAGAGATAGCAGGCCTTTTTTGAACTGATCTAGTTCGGCTAATACTTCCAGTATGCTATAATGCAGTGTAACCATTCGCTTTATTTCAGGTATATCTGATACTCTTGCAGTAACTATAGGCTTCGTGTATCCTGAATTCATTATTACATCACTAGAATCCAGCAAAAATTCTGTCACTAGCCTGTCATCTTGAATATCAGACAGCTGAAAGAAAGTTAAAAAAATAATAAGTAAGATTACTCCTTTCTGTAAACAATCAAGCTAGCTACCTGTGACAAAAAGTGATGTGCTTCGTGGTGTGGGACATCATCAAAATTAACTTCAATTTCATCTACTGACTTTCCACTAATGTATTGATACACACTCTCTGCAAAAAAAGGGAATCCATTTCCTCCCTGTGCCAATGACATGGACACAAATTGTCCTAATCTTTCAAACTTCTTGGCCTATGAGTATAAAAAAGAAAGAGATTAAAAAATTATTAAAATTAACCAAAAACTTCATATACCTGTAATCCTAAAACATCATGCCTGAAAGTGTATGAATCATTTTGTCCGACACACATGCTTGATTTAACGTTACTAGCCAGTAAACGAAAAAATTCCCTTCTTGGTCCTCCACCATCTTGAGCTTCTTCTCCAAAAAATGATACCTATGTATCAAACATGGGACAAGCACTTGGGTCATGTGTTTCAAGCACATCTGCAAGTGTTTGTAAAAGTTCTTAAGTACAAGCATGCTATAACTGACATAATGCTTGAAGCACAACTTCAAGAGCTTAAAAGAGCTTGAAGCACAAAATTTTACAAACACTCACAGATCTATATTTTATTTTTGTAATGAAAGTGATTAGAATGTATAATTCAGTGAAAATCAATGTACTTATTGTTGCAGTGAATAAAGCATTATTCAGGGGGTTACTTACTTCAAATGCATGCAATCAAGTAAAATGTGTATCAAGTCAAGCTTACAGTGGAGCTTACAAACAAATTGTGCTTAACGCGGTTTAAAAGCATTAAAATACTCAAAGCACAAGCACTAATGTGTATTTCAAGCAGCACATTTAAGTACCTAAAAGAAAGTGCTTAAAGTGCTTATAACCCCAAGTAATTAAGTGCCTGCCCCATGTTTTCTATGTACGAGCGTGCATATTTGATGGCATAATAATGATAACAACAATTCATATTCATATCATACCATTAGTAGTTTCTTTGTTGAAAATGCTTTCCTTTCTATCCCGTGAAGTGCTGAATTCACTACATTGCTTCTGTGAATGGCTAGGCTAAAGCACTCTTCATCAAACATTTCCTTTTGTAAATGCATCACAACTTCAGCAACTGTACTAAACATTTTTTGGCAGTTTCTAGACACACAACAGTGACTCATTATAATAATGGAGCGTGCGAACCCGCAGAGCTGTACACAAGACTAACAAGAAGTTAAGGAAAGTAGATATTATAGGTTTTTGCTATAATATATTTTTGTAACATCATTTAGACTGAATTGACTGGACAAGTTTAATTGTTAAATATGTCCAGCAGTTTTTTTTATGTATAGAACAGAGCCAGTAGGAGCCAGAACAGCCTAAACAGCTGTGGCCGTTCATTTTTTCTTCCTGCCTGAAGGAGTTGCAGTAAAAAGTTTTTTCAGTCCCTTGGAAATCTCTTTTCATTAAAGACCTTTAGGAACTTTCAGAACACATTATTTAGTAAGTGAGAGTGGAGTATATGAAACAATAATTCATAGCTGATAAGCTGTCATTTTTAGTGCAACCACTGTATTTATGATGAACACAAAAGAATAGATTACACCAGCAATGAAATAATTAACTATTATTTAGCACATTTTAGGCTGTGACTTTCAAGCAATTAATCAAAAGCAACAATGCAACAATAATCAAAAGGCAGGAAGTAGCCTAAGTAGTCAACAGGCCACTTACTGCCAGCCTACCAAAACCCAGCCATTATGCACAGTGTGAAAAGAAACAATTTCATGTTTTCACCAGCAATTCAAAGTCTTTGGTTAAAGCTACAGTCAATAGATAAAATGTTTGGCATACTTTATTAATTTGTTTAACTATAACTATGGCTACTTCGTCAGAAGGAAGTACTATAAATATATTGAAAAAAAATAATTATTACAGTATGTTTTTTTCACTGAAACTTTTTGATGCAATTTATTTTAAATACTTCCATACATATACCAGATACTAAGCTAGCTTACATGCTATTGTTAGGGGATCTCTGAATGGTAATAGAGGGGACAATTTTAATGATTAGTCTACAGATAATGCACAAAATATTTCGTAGTCGTAATACTGTCTTGTTAACTGCTGCAATAATGCAATAGCAGACTCACTACTCTCTGGAAGAAGAGGCACAGGTTGGTGGGAGTCTCTAACAGCCACACAGGATAAAGTTAGCTATGCATCATATGTACTAGAAATCCAGCACGGAATAATCGCTTAATTTCTAACTGGAGACTATTAATTGTTATGAAGTTCATAACTTACATCATGCATGTCACTATTTCCAGCATTACAGTAGTTACAGTAGTATCACTTGGCTACTGGAAGAGGAGGGAGGGGGGAGAGGAGTGGGTGGGGGAGTGAGAGAGTTTTCCAAGTGGTTTATTGTAAAGCTTTGTGTGCAAATTCTCTGCCCCTCTGCTTGTTTAAAGTTTAAATACTAAGGGAACACAATCAGCATAAGAATAAAGCTTATAGGAGGACCGCAATAACCCAATGCAATAACTTTAGACTCCCCCTTTACTGCAGAATATTGGGAATATTGCATGCTGTACGATAGTCTCCAATTCAATACATTTTGTATATAACAACACTCATTAGGCTGATTCAGTACCAATAACACCTGATAACTTGTTATAGCTCCCAATCCACTTAAGCTATTATATACGATAGGTACCAGAAACACAGCAGCAATGTAGATAGTCCTGCATGGTAGTCTGCCACTAGAGAATGTGCTCAGAACTAATTAAAAGTAGCAAAAGATCAAAAATTACAGAATGGCTGTTCTAAGACACATGCACAACAATAGAAAGGAGGCTCTGCTCCCTCAGCTGGCTGAGGCAAGAATGCATCACCTAATATAACTAAAGATAAATTACAAAGATAGGTTAAGCTATTCCCAATGGATGGATGAGAGTGTGTGCATGTGTATGAATGTAAGTTGTGCAAGAATGCATCACCAAATATAATTAAAGATAAATTACAAAGATAGGTTAAGCTATTCCCAATGGATGGTGGATGAGAGTGTGTGCATGTGTCAACTTCATTAACAGTTCTTGTCAGAAATCTCCAAAAGGGGAGAGGGCTTTAATTTAGAAGTGTACTGGCTCACAGACATATAGGTGGGGGGGGGGGGGGGGGGGGGGAGAGAGAAACAATTTAACCTAATATCAGCACTTGTTTTTATGTTTTTAGAGGCATATCTGCATGCCCTGACTATATTTGAGTGCACCATTAATTATAAACATTTTATTCTATCCAGCACCTTCAAACCCAGGCCAGACAGGAACTCAATCTCACTAAAATCCATCTCACTAAACACCGAATACAAACATCAGAGGAGTAATTATATTCATAAAAGCAGATGCACCTTCAGTGTATGGGACTGTTAGTTATGGTGAAAGATACACACACATTTGCAGTTTGATGCAGTATCGTAGCAAAAATATTTTTTGCTTCAAAATGTCTGCATCACACACATCCAGTAGTGCATGTGTATTACATAAAATAATATTGTAACCAGCTGAGAAATAAATTCGCACACAATATAGGGCTAACATTTTACTCTGACATAGTTATCGATTACCTCCAGCTGGTGACAGTATTTTAAAATATTTTCCAATATTGTAATCTGACTTGTGTAAATAAATTATAATAATAGGGCCTATTCTGCTTGATTAAAAGAACACAAATGACAACGTTCCATTACTTTGAAATGTAAATATTTTGTTTCACATAGGAAATGCATGCACAAGTATTTAGTTCCACTCTTTTTGTACCATGTAGTTAAAAGGAAAGTATACTTACGCCTGAGATGATGAAGAACTAAGTTGAATAGCATATTCTACCATGGACTGCTCAGTGTCATCTTTATCACTCTGAAAAAAAATCAATTATATAATCATTTGCACTGTGTTTCACACAGCTTTGCCCACATGATTATATCATTACCCTGGCATGTGATAACAGACTAGACCAGGATAGTATTGTATAAGCATGCATGAAAAACATCTTCAGATGACACCTGACAACAACAAGTTCAATAGAGACATAGGTTTAGAGCTTCCAGGATGCTGGCTGTCCCCTCCCACTTTCATTTTGTCATGTGTGCTCTGCTGACATGATGGTCATGCTCTTTTTTTGTATTGTTCCTTTGCTGAAGGATTGATTGTATGAATGTTAAAGTGAGCTATCATAATTAACTTAGTTTGGGGAATAGCTACACTCCTTGTCGTTCCTCAACTCAACATTAGTTCTGTGCCGGCTTTACAACCCGGTCGTCTGTAAAACAGTTCTAGCACTAGCAGTGTATGTAACTAATAAATAGCCTGTAGAAGGCACCATCATTGTTACTGTGGCTTCAATTTGTACCAGTGATGTTAAATAGTAAGGAGAAGAATTCAGTACATGTTATGGTCTAGACAATGTTAGTTTTGATAATCAACTGTGGGATTGTCTTCTGTTTTTTGCTTTTTTTTAAGAGAGTGGTAGGATTTACTGTAGTTAGAATTATTTTCATACTTGTTCTCTAGTATGTCCAAGTTGAGTTGGCACGATCTCAAGTGCGGTAATTGAGGAATGCATTTAGTACTTAACCAGAAGCAATTTAGTCATGTGAATCCAAGTCAATTAAGTGCGCAAACGTCACGTTGCACGTGAAAAGGGGCGGTAATGCAGGTGCGTATTAATTCTGTAACTATTGTAATAAAGAAATTTAGTTAAGTTTATGGAGTTTTTCAGGCGCTGTACAGCTCATCTAGTCTGTTTTCAATTATATTTATGTTTCTTACTCGCAGATAATGTACAGCAGATTGAGAACCAAATGTTGGTAATATTATTTGTCTACCTGCTGTTCAAAACAAATGCCGTATAGCCAATATATTTCAGAGTGATATAGCTGTCATTTAGCTAGCATCATGTAATACAGCCACACTTAAGCTTTTTGCTGTTAAATATAAAAATTATGTGCTTGTCAAAGCTGTGTTTATTCCAATTCCTTTTTCTTCACTACTAGATGCCGTTTATTATAAGGATTAGGACCAACTCAGGCTACACAAATAAATGAAACAATTGATAATTTTAGTTAACAAGAAAGTCTTGTAACTTTATCTACAAGTTAATAGTGCTGTACTGCTGAATTATGTGAATATCAGAATATTTCTTGGGTCACAGTTGGTCTATAGAATCGACTGCTTTTAATCTTGACTCTTCAAAACAACGTGACTGCGTTTTGAACGGGAAACCTTTTTTTTTTTCTATTCCCATAGACTTTTGTATTGAGTTTTGGAATAGCACTTTTTTTTCTGCCGTTTTGGAGTATACTAACGAAATATTTTTAACTTCTTCGACGCGAGCTTTCTAATGGTGCAAATTCCAGATGCGTAGTTGCTTCCGTTCAAAAGTTATTCAAGTTTTTTCTGGCCAACTCTACTTGGACAGACTATAGCTTATCTTAAACTCACACTTAAATGACAAGAAAATCATGATCACTATTCAATAAATTCCCTGATTCTGGTTAAAAGAAGTTATACTTGCATCATATGTAGATCTATTGTTGAGCTATAGTAGTTGAATTTAAAAAATCTATACCTTTGCTATTCTCACTAAAGTATCCCACGAGCAAGTTACCAGACATATAGCAAACATAATATAGTTCTCTATAAGTCTTGACCACAACTTAACAGCTTTACACACACACACACACACACACACACAAACACATGGATATATACAGTATATATATATATATATATATTTATATATATAACATATGCACATTGCAGGGTGTTAAGTTAGTGTATTATTTCTATATTAATCCAACCAGCTTCTTCAGGAACAGTAAAAACACGAATTTAAGTTTAGATCAAACAAGCAACACAAACAAAAAACATATTAATAGTATTTTGACTCGTTAGATGATATGCCACGTTGATATGTTACATTTTATACCAAGTGCATTGTGATGCATAAATCTGGCACTAATTTGGTTGTGCTAGTAATATCAGACTTATAACTTATCACTTACTTATGAGTAGCGTCGGATTGTTCTAAACACTTGTCTTCTGCACAATACTCATCCTCATCGTAGATATCCCCCTTCACCGAGTACTCATCCTATTAGTAAAATATGCACTAAAACTACTATAGAATAATGTTTGGGTTGTACAAGTAATTGGCAAGTGAGCAAAGCAAGTGAAACACTCTTGGGTCTAGATCAATGACAAGTTTCAAATAATTCAGTCATTCTCGGCTGAAATAATTATAATAATAGCAAATTTTTCTCTTTTTAACAGCCAATATTGTTAATTATAACTTAACCCGGCATTTCGACTTCTTGCCGAAGTCCTCTTCAGGGGTCAACTGAGGTTGAACTCTCGGTGGTGATATAAAAACACAATGTAGACAGCAAAATTTCTGGAGGGTACGCTTACTGTTTATTGTATTCTGGTGGGTGATTTGCAAGCAGCATGGACAGCTAGCATTCTGGAAGCTCTAAACCTATGTCTCTGTTAAACTTGTTGTTGTCAGTTGTCATCTGTATGTGTAGAGCTTCCTTGATCTTCAACTCACAATTCTTACTGGCTCTGTCTACAACTCTTACCTATTCCCATTAATGGGGTGATGTTGCTGCCAAGCATGTTCAGTAATGGCTAAAACTTTCTCATCACCTCTTTCAAATATGTTGTAAATTGTTTGACTTAGAACATCACTTTTCTTTATGTAAATAGGAGGAGTTAAGATAATTATCTTTTTTTCCATAAAGTTTCTAAAAAATTTTTTAGTAGTTGCTTTTGTCCATTATAGCTACAGTGTGTGCAAGAATATTCTAAGCCAGATTTACTAGAGAATATAAATAATGTCGTGATGTCAATTAGCTCCATTCTATGCTCAAAGCATATTGTAGTGAGTAAGCTAGCCTAGGTATACCAAAATGATTGCCAAACAGGGTGTTATTATTAGGAAGAGTGTGTACAGCATGGTGAGCAACCTGGTTGAGCAATAGTCATTGTGTTTCTTTGTTTCTTAAGCATTACTAAGTGATAGTACCATTTGACAATACAGCTCTGGACTAGCTCGCCTATGCTGACTTTGAGCAGTTCCAGGGAGTAGGAAGCCAGATCTTATTGGTGCGGCCATTATAACCACACCCACTCATTTGTTCAAGTAATGAGTTTTATTAATAGAAAAGCTGATTTTTCTATCAAATGAACCAAAGAGTTTAAGTCTATGCTAGTGTATCTAATAAATTCAAATGCCACTGTAATCACACCAAACAATTCAGTACATGACATATTTTATTATATTACAAAGCAAATGATTTTTATAACAATCAGTAGGTTCATTCAAATACATAATGTTAAATTAGTTATAGCCATTATGTAGACTATATATATTGTATAGTTAACATAGCTACTTGGCATATAAAGTAAACAGCACACAAATGCCTGCCATTGCGGCAGTCATAGCTTTATTTTCCTCTAATATGTGTGGCAAATAACTGAATGGGAAGACTCCTAGTAGCAAAAATTACCATTTTGCAGACCAACATTGCTGGAAGGGTTTCTAAACTATGTTTATTTTTACAAAAGATCGAGTCATTTTGACAGCTCGATTTCGACCGCCCAAGTTTGATAACGAGGACAAGTTCAGGTAAAGAATAGAAATGCCCCTTTTTGTTAAAATATTGGTGCAACCATTGCCGCTCGGCCACACCCATTCTGACACCCCTGGTCCCTAGTTATCTTGACAAGAAGGCAAACAAAAGGTTTTTGTATTTAAACTTTTTTTTTCACAACAATTTAACTTTGTGTTAACATTTATTATGAACTGTATTAAGATGCTTTAGCTTGGAAATAATGATATTTTCCCTCAAAATGAGTTCCTCTCAAACACCCTATTCTCCCCAGAGTGACAAGCATGCACACGTTTATTTTTATCACTCCACTTACCAACTTAACTTTTAAATCCGGTGATATGCTGACTGGGGATGTTCTATAATAAAATTATGATGATATTTTGTATAATCAAACAGTAAAGCAGCAATTACCTTTGCATCTCTCTACAAATCTCAATGTGTTCCTTCAAAGAAGCTATAGGCACAAAATTTCCACATTGAAGGCATTCTTCTATTGGTGTAGTCCAGTAGACACCCCTATAGGGCTAATATATGAACCTAGAAATGTCCATTCCAATGAATTTTTTTTGCTGATTTGTACTTATATGTGATCTTAGAACAAATTCAGCCTGGTTGCCCAGGTGGCAACCTTGGGCAACTCCTGAAAAATGTGCGGGTGCTAACGATAATTTGAAATTTTTGCTTTTGAACAGTTTGTCATAAAATGAAATGGAATGGCTCTTTTATAGGGTTTTTGGGTATGTAGAATTCATTTCTGACATTATTTTTGGGATTCAATGTAAAGGTAAGGTGTTATGAGTCCACTTGACACAAATTTTTACTAATTATTATCATGACTTTGTTCATAAAATGACATTGTTATGAAAAGTACTCTGTTTCAAAATCATCCTCATCTTCCTCATCCGGTTCTTCAATATCCTCCACACCCTCAACATCCTCATAATCCTGTTCTTCAATATCCTCAACACCCTCAACATCCTCATAATCCTGTTCATCAACTTCCTCAATCTCTTGATCAGCTTCCTGTGTGGTGACTCTCTTGGAGTATGGGTTGTAGCATCCCTCTTCACCGCAGCAGTTGCAGTAAGATGTGCATGTGAGATGCTCCTTGTGACAACTGCATGACACAGTACTGCATTTCTTGCCTTCTGCTCTGCATTGACACTTGATGACATCAACAAGTTCTGGTGGGCCTGGGTCACCGGCAGCCACGACAGGAATGGGAACTCCATCCTGGAATTCCCATCCAAAATGAGTGATGTTTGCTGACTCTCTTGGTGGAGCTTGCTGGTCTGCTGCTTTCCACAGCATGACCTGAAGATGAGCCCTAAGTGCATGTTGCAAAAGGTTAGCAGATGTTGGAGGTAGAGCCATTATCTTAGGACTTTTCTTCTTGGTGAAGAGTTTGAATCTTGCAGATTCCATTGATGTTCCTGGCACCTGATTGTAGAGGGCAGTGATAAAAGGGTTTACCGCTTTCATCAGATCAGCTGGTGTGATGTCAATCTCACCCATGGCATTTGCCAAACCAGGAAAGTTCCCAGAAAGCAAGGTGTGAGTGCTCTTGTCTTGCCTTTGCCATATAGATATGAGGTGGTATCACACCCACTGAGAGCATGCATACCAAGCAGTTGTAAACTCTTTGGTCCAAGTTCAGTGCATGTTGCGTTAATATCCAAAACTGTGCCATTCCATCGCTCCATCTGCACCTTGCACTGCAGTGCTGCTCTATATACCCAATACACCAGTAGGACAAACACATCTGTGTCATCACTAAGCACACGAATCACATTTTTACCGTAATTCGCTGCTTGAATGACATAGGAGACCATGGTAACATCTGCTTCATCATGACGAAATGCGCCATCATCCTTAGTTACCATGATCACATTCTCTCCAACACTGAATGTTGACAACACACTCGCTAAACTCTGCTTGTTATTCTTACTTTTCAGTATTGCATCTCTCTTTGGAAGAGAACAGGTTATGGAGAGCTCATAGTCAATTACTACTTCACCAGCACGTCTCTTTCTCTCATAATCCTTGGCAGATACACCTTGGTATTTGTCAAAGACAACAATTTTGTCAGAATCATTTGGATAACAACTCAAACAACCCTTGATGGATGCAATCAAATCTGCAGGAACACCACCATGAGGCCACACAATATGGTAGAACAGCTGTGAAACATCTATGATGACTGCATCAGGAGCAGTTGGCAGTGTTTCAAGAATTCCAAGACGTTTGACTAAGTCAGATTTGTTTCCCTTGCGTAGGCAACCATGCTCATCAATAAGTGATGAAGGCACTGCACACAACTCGTAGGCGAAGAGATGTTCAAGTTGAATTTCCCTCTGCTGACCAATCGTGAGCAGACGAAGAAAAATACTCTCAAGATCCATTACTGGCCTGACATTCTTACCCTTCGTCTGCTTCTTGAGAACAGACATTGTCTTAATGGGGCTACTAATAGGATTATAGAATCCTTTAGGTAGACTGGCAATGTATTCTCTCTGCATCTTTTCACCAATTGTAATTGAATCGGCAACATTCACATCAACAGGTGCAATTTGGCCATTGATAGGATTGTATAGATGAGGACGTACATCTTCCAGAGGGTGAGGATATTTCTCTACTTTTGCATATTATGAGATCCCGATCTTTAGCATCCAAGACACAACGATGCTTCAACTCTTCTTTGTGATAATTCTGTGCAGATTTTCCTGGTTTGTCATCCGAGTAGACAACATCTAGACAATCTGACACATGAGCAGTGATAGGGAAAGCGTCTATCCACTCACTAACAAGCTCAGCCGACAAAGTCATTCCTTTGAGACCTCCTTTTCCCATCTTGATAGCAGTCTGCTCACCAAACTGATCAGCTGATACAGCATTCCAGTAACCTGCATGGTGCCGACAGACAAGGTCTACTTTGGCTTCAGCATGCAGTGAAGCCATCTCCAGCAAATACTGGGTAAGATAGCGTGCATAATGCATATGGCCAGCAAGGAAAAAATACTTCATCATTCGCTGCAAAGTCAACAGCTTCAAGTCGATGTCACCCTCCCTCTCTGCACGCTCAAACTGGTGGATAAGGAGAGTTGGGAGGAGAAAGTTGTCAACCCAGTGTCGACCAGTGGGATGACTTCAAGCGGCATCAAGATATTGCTCTATCTCATCAAATGTCTTCAGCCCAGTTGACAAAAATCTCCTCATGAGTGCTGCTGATACACCACGAAAGGATCGCATGGCCTTTACCCAGGACTTTCCATTGAAGATGCCTGCAAAGTAGGAAACTACTTAAAAAGTGTAAGTTATAGCTAGATTATTATTGAAACATACCTGTCAGCCCCCCATAAGCTGCAGCAACATATTCTTCCAATGCTGAACCTCTCATTAGCTTCGCAATGCAACCGATGAATGACTGTGTAATGTGCATTCCACCAGGATGGGCGATGATATTTTGGAATTGTACAGAATCATCCCAACAAACCTGTTTGGTTACCTCATACAGTTGCATGTCCATAGAAAGATGAATACAAGTCATCCCCATGTCAACCAAAGACTCCTGCATATACTTAAGTGTTGTGAGGATGGTGTCTGGATGATGCGGTGGAGCGTCAATTAAAGGGCCAAACATGTATGCTGTTGCAGGTTTCACAATACCCTGGCTCCTGGCTAGATGGTTATTGAAACCATTCCATTCCATAGAATTTTCATTCATGCTAAGGCTATTGAGCCACTCTGTGTCCTTCACATGGGCAGCATGTAGACTGGTCTGTCTAGCACACAACTCAGTGTAACTGAGTCCAGTTGTTCTGGTGGCTATTGCAGGGGGCATCACCTTCTTCTGACCAGCGTAGTGTACAAGGGGAATTGACCTGTTAGTACCCACAGATTTGGCTTCCTTGGAAGTGAGACGAGGAATGATAATGGTATTGATGTCAGTACTATGGCACTGAAATCCCTGTACCGTGTATGCGAAATTTAAAAACTGGATCTTATTTTCAGTAGCAGTGTTAAAAGTCAAAATCAATCATATAAAAAAGTATAATCTTTAGGCTCGCTCGCCATTTGTGCTCAAGCACATCACTAGTACTACGGCATTCTGATTACCAACGGCTCTTGACAACCAACAACCGGCACTCCGTATCCCCCATAAAACGGCGAAGTTTTGAAATTAAGTCTGGAAAAGGGTCTTCAATGCCATAGTAACCGGTCGAATCAACTTTTTGTTTCTTGAAAAGCAAGCGTTTTCGCAGAAATTTTCTCACACTTTGGAGCTTTAAGTAAGGCTTGCTTAATGCTGTATTTTCAGAATAAACTGGGGTCAAGCCTAAAAAGCCGTGTTTTTGGAGAAAAAAGTTCCACGCGCGCGCGTTTAAAGGGCATACTTACCATCCCACATACATACATACTAGTGGTGTGCTTGAGCACAAATGGCGAGCGAGCCTTAAACTACACTATTGTTATTCAAACTACTAAAATAAAGTCGAGTTGTTAAATTACGCATAAACGGTAGGGGTTTCAATGCCATAGTAACCACTCCCCTCAACTGTTTGAATTGAAAAAGAAGCAACAAAATCAAGTCACGTTATTTAAAATTTTCTTTGTGATATTCTTAATAGTAGTTGTAACGCACAATACTTTCACACAACTGAACATACCTACCCAAGACTTATCTTCGTGGTTAGTCTAGTGGACAATGAATTGTCAAGTAAATGCTGTTGAGTAGTGCTTATAACTGTGACAAATAGTGTATTAACTTACCACCGCCACTAACTAGAATAGAAATGGAGCTCCCATAAGTTTTTGAGTTATAACTGCACCCCCAAAACAATTCAAAGTGGTAAACAATTCAATTTCTAAGGTGATACAGGTAATGGTCGCTATACCAGAGGATTCTGTTTAGTGAAGTTTGGGACGGGGTCGAACGCCGAGCGAGCACAAAAATACGGAGGGTCAAAGTACAAAAAGGTTCCAAATGCTCTGGTTGCATACATCTCTAATGCCTACTCAAACTTAACTGCTTCAGTGAAGACCAAGGAATGGAAGACCCTTGTATTTGATATCGAACTTGGTGTTTTTCAAGGAGATACTCTTTCTCCAGTGATTTTTCTTTTTTCTTTTAATCCTGTAATTGAGCTTGCTAATCGACTATTCACTAGTGGTTTCTCTTTGAGAATTCCTATTCCCAACTCCATTGGCCTCCATCCCTCCTTTAAACTCTGCTAACTATGTTTTCTGGAATAAAATCTCAGATGAACCTCGAGGCTGGTATTATGCTCTGGTCAAAGAACATCTTTCTGATGGTACATCAATCATTGAGTATTCCAACAATGCTACTGAGACAATTAACCTACATTCTGTCAAATGGAAACTTACTACAAAAGCTCAAAAACCTTATCTTCCTCAGAACCTGAAACCACCTTTGTTCCTCTAAAAAAAGTTAGAGATGAAACTCTAAAACCAAAATTTGTTGTTCTTCTGATCATTCAGCAAAAGCATTCGCTGATGACCTTTCTGTGTTTTCTTCCTCTCCTCAAGACCATCAATCTCTTTTGTCATCTATTGACAATAGCTGTTCAGATCTTGGCCTTACGCTCAAGCCTGAAAAGTGTGTTTCAATTGTTTTCGATGGGTTCAAAATGGATCATTCTACTACCTTCTCATTAAAGAAAGGTTCCACACAGAATATTACTGATGCACCACCAGCAAAGCTATTGGGTAAACTGATAGCTTTTTCAATGAATAAAACCAAGAAGTTTGCATCTTCTAGCTTGAAAAAAATGTCTTGATTGTTTTGGAGAGAATCAATGACTGTTCAATACATGGTGAATACAAAATTTGGATCTGGAAGAACTATGCTCTTGTCATTCCCTAGTGCAGAACCTGTAACACAATGTGGTAAAGAAAAATAAGTGGTTGCTAGCAAGCTAGTCAGTGATCAAAAACAAGCTCGCTTAATGTAATAGCTATAGCATTATATTCTATAACTTCATCACCTGAATAGTTTAGATATATAAAATTTTGCTTCTGCAGCTTCAAAGAAGTCTCAAAATAAAGCCCTTGTGGCATATAATAATTTGCCAAGGTAATAAAGTCCCCTGCTCACACAATTGTTCACCAATATGGAGCTCAGCAAAACCATCATGCCCATTATGTAGAAGGCTTTCAGGATGCAATAAAGAGGTATTGAAAATTTTATAAAGTGGTCAATTTTTTAAGCAAGCAGGTGATGAGAGACAAGGAATCTTATGGCCTAATGCTGGTGCTACAACTGTTAAGTGAATTAATTGTAAAGCAAATGACCTAACCACAAGCAACTCCAATTTTGATGAGTTAGCACTTGTTAATAATGGGTGTGGCCTTATTATCACAATTTAGCTGGTTAGTAGCTGACATTTGATTAATGCAGCTAAGTGTGTGTGGCCTTATTACCACAACTTTTGCAGATTTTACCATTATACATGCTCTAATGGAGTCACTTTAGTCTAAAAGATTCCTAATCACCTGTATTTGATTTTAGTGCTTTCCACCAGTTGTATATATATCCAATATTTATCCTAGACATGATGGAATGTAGACTATTTTATGGTCTGAATTGTGTAATAATTTACTTTTAATTGGGCATGACTCTATCCTTTGATAAGGAATTCATTTTAATTCCTTGGAATGAGTTCTAAGAAACTGCAGTGCTAGAATTATCAACAGAATTAGTATATGAAACATGAGAAGTTGTAGATACAGTGTATGTATTATATTACATTCAAGAATTATTCTATAAGAGATATCTTCATTAAGAATCAATTACACCAAGAGTTCAAAATTTAACTATATTCGCATTGCTATTAAGTCCCCAAGTTATTTGCGACACTACACCTAGAAAATAGCTAAACTATATGTCAGTAGCATAATGATGTCTTGTTTCCCTGTCCTATTTCTAGATTTTAATGTATAAAATTTTAAAAAGAGTAGGGCTCACTCCTTTGATAAAAGTGACTATCTGTTTTCTTATTTATAATCGAGAAAATCATAGCAACAGCAACAATATATTTGGCATTATTGGTAATCACAATATTGCAGACCCTATTAATTTATTCAGGTTGTATCTTACTTCAATAT
>WLWD01002882.1_pt1 | contig 23395 bp, 19 predicted proteins | sample 6712731 | NCBI WGS metagenome assembly WLWD01 (sample SAMN12718690, study PRJNA576275) | sponge metagenome | isolation source: marine sponge | host: Mycale hentscheli | place: New Zealand: South Island, Marlborough, Capsize Point | collected 2014-11-01
AGGGGCGGGGCCCAGGTACATTGGGTTTGCTTCGGTTCCGATGTATACTAGTGTCACAAATGGTTGCTTGTCCAAGCCGAGCTTGGGATGGAAGAGCAGCTGCTCAGTGGTGTACCCGCCCTTTTCCCTATGGTTCAGGTAAGCCATGACTTCCATGATGTCGTGTGGTTCCACTCTGTAGGCCACACCCCATGTTGTCGTCTACACACACAAATAAAAAAATTGTCATTCAGTGCGTTTAAAAATACAGAGACAACAATAGCACTTAAATTCATTGGAAACATTCGCATCATTTCCCTCCATTTTCAGGTGTCTGGTGCTGCAAGCATTTTCAAGTAGCAATAATCTACTGTTAACTAGTGATGTGCTTGAGCACAAATGGCGAGCGAGCCTAAAGACTATACTATTTTTATATGAATGATTTTGACTTCTAACACTGAAGCTACTGAAAATAAGGTCCAGTTTTTAAATTTCGCATACACGGTAAAGGGATTTCAGTGCCATAGTAACAACTCTCTGTAACTGCTTGAATTGAAGGAAAAAAACAACAACAAAACAATACATGTTATTTAAAAGTTTTCTTTGTGATATTCTTTAGCTGTAGTGGTTGTAACACACAATGCTTTGACACAACTGGACATGCACCTACACAGACTTACCTTCGCAGTAGTCTAGTGGACAATGTATTTTCAAGTAAATACTGTTGCGCACGGCTTATAACCATGGCAAAGAGCGCATTGACTTACCACCGCCACTAACTGGAATAGAAATGGAAGTCCCTTAAGTTTTCAAGCTTTAACTGCACCCGCAAAAGAATTCAAAATGGTAAACAATTCAATTTCTAGGGTGATACGGGTACTGATCGATAAACCAGAGGATTCTGTTTAGTGCAATTTGGGACGGGGTCGACCACATAACTAACACAAAGACGCGAGGGTCAAAGTACAAAATGACATACGTACGTCCAAACATTATACAAATAAATAAATAAATAAATAAATAAATAAATAAACAAACATCCCCGATTTTCAATTGTGTTACCCCTGTAAGTGTCTCGCTCGCTACGCTCGCTCGCCAATTAAAATATGCATTGGGAAATATTGAAATAAGTTGATAAATATTGAGAATTAGGTTCCTGACATTGAGATTTTGAGATATAGATTGAAATATTGAGTCTCACAAGCCAGACTAGAGTCACACTACCAATTACTGAAAGTTAAGATGTATGCACCATTTAATTAATGTTGGTTGGATAAAACGGAATTGGCTCAAGTAGATATCTAAACCAGGGGCAGATCCAGCACAAACGACAAAGTTCATCAACTTGTCACATGTTCGAGGGAATCCGTCATTGTCCCAGTCACACACTTGAGGACATAGGAAGTCTACCAAAGGTGATAGAAAATTAACAATTCACTTGTAGAGCAAAGGCAAGTGTTGGAGTATTAGGCAGTAGCAACAATAACTTGAGAGTGTACTCGAAACTTCAGCTGTGGTAGTGATTCATCCCTTTGAATGGCTGTCATTGAATTGGAAAAGATTCCTCCCACATCAAGGAAAACCTAATTATCACCAGTAGTGTGCTTCTAACTCATTGGTGAGAGAGCAAGCCACTTCTCTTCTGTCGTAATAGAAGATTAACTTATTATTTCACTCTGTAGAGAATGCTAAAAATGTCTCTCTATTTTCTCACTAGTGGTGTGCTTCTAAATACAGCTTGGTACAGGCCAGCCAGCTTTCTACTGCCATAATAGGAGAGTAGAACAAAGTTTCATTGATAGCTATGGGATCATTCTGGTCACTGTAAATGGTGAGCTAGGGACGCAAACGAGACACTCTTTGATCAGAGCTAATGGAATATGCATACGGTAAGTTACAGTTGAATAAGCAAATATCAAAGACATTAGCTGTCATATCCGCTCTACACAGAGAGTATAAGAATGTCTGTGTACAAATAAAGTTCCAGTGATGCTCCTGGTCAATAGGAAGGACTTCCTCATACTTTCATGCTTTGAACTTAACATTAAAATACAAAATGAATTCTGAGTGATATGTAGTATTAGACTACGCATAATTACCGAGTAATTATAAGGGGCACTACCCACAGTAAAATCAACTAGGACTCACATGACCCATGTGAGAAAATTATTACAAACAAAAACAGCAGCAGCAATGACCTAGCTAGATACACTATCAATGTACTTGTGATTACTTTACCAAATTAAGTAACAATAACTGCTGCATTCATTTAGTTAGTCTAACACTTAGATCATGTTAACCTAGTTTTAGAAGGCATCGTTCAGTCTATTTAGTCCTAAAAGTAGCTTGTAGCCATTGACCATAGTAGTGATAGCTTTATATAAATGGCCTGTGTTCCTGACAAATAGTACTCCCAGTTACTTTTAAATGGCTGAGTTTTTAATTGACATATGGAAAGGGACCTCAATTGCCATACTAACCACTCTCCGCAACTAAGAAAAAGAATACATGCATTTCTAAAGAATTACCGCACAGTTTATAGTCTTACCCCAAAGACTTGCCTACTACAGCAGTAGCTGAAAAGCTGTGTAAAGGCAGCTAATATGTTATGTTTATTAGGTAGTTAATGTTTACGTTGAGCTATTCTTTAGCTAAGCAGTAGCTGTAACACTCTACACTTCCACACACACTTGCTGACTGGATATACTAACACAACACTTACTTTCATGACTTGACTATAGATAGGACAATGTTGCCTAGAGCCAAAACTATAACAAACGGCACATTAGCCGAGATAACTTACCACCGCCTCTAATTCGAATAGAAAATGAACTCCTAAGTTTCTAAGACATAACTGCGTCCGCAAAAAATCAAAGGGGTAAACAATTGATGATACGGGTAAAGATCGATAAACCAAAGGATTCTGTTTAGTGGAATATGGAGACAGGGTCGACCACCAAGCAACACAAAAACACGAGGGCCAAGTACAAAATGACATACGTACGTCCGCACTATACATACAAATATCCCCGATTTTTCAATTTGACACCACTGTATAGTGTCTTGCTTGCTCGCCAATAATACATGAATAATATTCATATTCATTCATATATACCATATATATATATATAATATATAATATATAATATATAATACTTATAGCACGAGTCAGAGTACAATATGGGAAAATATTTTACGAGCACGCAAAATATTTTCACGAGCCAAAGGCGAGTGAAAATGTGGCGTGAGAGTAAAATATCATTCCCATATTGTACGACGAGTGTGATAAGTGATTTATTGCTTCTTTGAAATTTTTCTCAACCGGTTACAATTCAATTTTCATTGATTTTACTCGCTACGCGCATGCGTAGTGTACCGTACAATATAAACCGTACAATATGGGAGAATACAGAACGCTCGCGTGATGCGGAAATATTCAAGTAAAAATATCAAAGCTGCAATAAATAATACTTATAGCATGAGTCAGAGTACAATATGGGAAAATATTTTACGAGCACGCAAAATATTTTCACGAGCCAAAGGCGAGTGAAAATGTGGCGTGAGAGTAAAATATCATTCCCATATTGTACGACGAGTGTGATAAGTGATTTATTGCTGCCTTGATATTTTTTCTCAACCGGTTACAATTCAATTTTTATTGATTTTACTCGCTACGCGCATGCGTAGTGTACCGTACAATATAAACCGTACAATATGGGAGAATACAGAACGCTCGCGTGATGCGGAAATATTCAAGTAAAAATATCAAAACTGCAATAAATATATATAAAGTATAATATATTATATATAATTCTCACCTGCTCTTGTTTTATTAGTGTCACAACACGCCCAGGCTGTAAAACACACACACACACACACACACACACACACACACAATGAATCTACAGATGTCAGAGTAGTACTATAGATGGTACTAGAGACTATTGAAACCTCATTACTAACACCTTTCCAATCAGTCATGGGGGATACACAAACTATAAAATAGCAATTAAAAACCAATTAGGTACTTGGAATTCCAGCCTGTGAAGGAGGGCGGTGGTTTTTGCTTTTCAAAGCGTATATTCCTAGAAGTAGCCACATAACTTGAAATGTGAAGGAAGTCGACCACCATTGTGTTAGAAAAAAGTAAGGGTTGGAAAAGAGAGAGAGAGAGAGAGGGAAAGGAACACACTAAGTGACAACCGCATGTGAATGGTATGGTGTCCATGCACTAATTACTCCGGGAATGCAACAGAAACTAATGAAGTTTAATTCTGAATTACCTTTCATGTTCTAGTGTGAGTATGAGGAATAAATCAATAACGTATGAATTGGTACTGGAATGGAATGAATAAAGACATGACTATTTGTCCCTCTCCAACTGTGAGTGTGAGGAATGAATGTACTGGATTGGTGCTGGAATGGAATCAAGATATGGTTATACATCCATCTACAACTCATTGACTTCCCTATTTTAGATAAGCCTTTTCCATTCCATAATGAGCATCTCTTTCCTTAATTCCTTGCCACAACTGACTAATTAAATACATACATACTGCAGAGGCTATTGAGGGCATGCAAGAAGAAGAACTATAAGGAAAAATTCCCTCTCTTAAGATGATCATTTTAAAAAGCAGACATACTTGTATCTGCTGACACAGTACCATCATTAGCTGCTAATGGATGGGTGGGTGGGAAGCTGCCGGGGATTTCATAGCTGTCATCTGATGGGGCTACAGGAGGCCATGAATTGGCTGGTCATAAAGCTAGTAGCCACTCTTGTTTGGTCCTGTCTGTATTGCATTGCAGATTAGATGTTGACACTTTTGACTGGGAGGTAGATGGGCTGTCAAGGTGTATTTTGTAAACATGGTTGTGTATGTGTATGAGAGAGTGGGGGAGGGGGACAACCATTATTGAATCAACTTTCATCTGCCATTTCTGTGATACATGTATATAATTGACACATGATCCATTAGATTTGCAGTCTTAAACTGTGTGTGTGTGTGTGTGTGTGTGTGTGTATGTGTGTGTGTGTGCAGATGGGACACAATACCAGTGAATTAGACATCACATGAGTTAGGACTGTTGGTTGCTATGGCAATCTCCCCTAAACATCACAAGTTCCCTATGGAAACAAATGAAGGAAGTGTATGTATAGACTGGGGAGTTCATAAACACACATTCAACAATATCAAATGTGAAATGCCAGTGTAAGAAATGTATTGTTGCTATTGATTGAAACCCTACAACAGAGGAAAACAAAACAAGATGATGAAACACTTTCAGAAAATTTAAGTCACTGTTAAAAATGTTTGCCAACTGAAAATTAGTATAGAGGATGCAACAACCGAAGATATCAGGAGAAGTATTTTTTGTTTGTTTGTTTGTGCTGTAATAAATGAATTAGGTATAGTTTTCCCAAAATACACAGTCGGCTACATGGCCAAATTGAAACAAAACAAACAAACAAGCAGGCCTTTTATGTTATGAAATAATGAATAGTTTTATTATTTGCTATACCCATGCCACGTAAATTTTGGGCACTGGCTTTATCTATGTAGATGTCAGCCATAAATTCCAAAACCACAACAACAACAATTGTTTAAACTTTGTGTCACTATATTCCTACACTGGTGGTGTTGTTCACATGTACTACATCAGAAAGTTCACGAAGCTGGAACTAATAAATGGCAGGTCCTATTATATAACACAATTCAGCTTCTTTTGTGGCACAAAAATGGCATACAGTAACTGATAAACCTGTCAAAGCAAAGAACGTGAAAAAGTCAGTCCCTAAATGGAAGGTTCCTCTAATGACCTCACACCATTACCCTCTACTCTCTCTAATTTGTCCAACCACATTTCCACTCGCCAATTTCCTGGAGGTAGTTATAATTTAAGGCAAAGTGAGCACTTCTACTACTGCACGAACATTGCAAAAGAGCTTATCTGAAAGATAGGACCGTGCCTGGCCTTGTGCCAAAAAGTCATTCTCAGCTGAATAATAATAATAATAATAGGTATTAAATTTGTAGACTGCTCACGCCTGGTTTATTTTAATACTATTTTATTTTAATACACCACGTTTTGATCGATGTTCCTCGATCTTCTTCAGGTGAAACTCAATCGAAACGTGGTGTATTAAATAAAATAGTATTAAAATAAACCAGGCATGAGCCGTTTACAAATTTAATACCTAATATAGTTATACCAGGTTAACCCTTTAACCGTTGAGGCCGCATTATTGCGGCCGCGGTAGTCGACGATTTTAAAAAATCATAAAAAGTACAATATTTAAGCTTAGCGCGATATATAGTAATCAAAAGACGTCAAAAGGACAGCTCTTTCCGGTGAGCAAGTTAAAAATAGCAATAAACTCGGGTTGCTAAGGACCCTTTACCGATTTGTCAGACCATTCAATTAAGAATTATGGCTACTCGGTATACAACCTCCGAGCCGTTATCGGGCTATTGGAAGACGACGATTTTGGTCTTTCCGGAGAAGAAGAAAGCGAGTTTGAAGGAGAAGAGACAGCGAGCTACCTTTCAAGTTGTGTGCAGCAATTGTCAGTTAGGGATAGTGCAGTAGAAAGTGATGATGAAGCCATGGATGTGCAGCAATTGGAAGATTTGGATGTTTTGGTAAATCATAAAGAGGATACTGAAGAGAGGAGCACAGATGAAGATACAGGTAATAGTTAAGATACATTTTAGCTAAATAATGATCTAGTGTTCACTAAAAAAATATTTACTGACCTTAGATGCAGGCCAGTTTGACATACTTCAATTTACCAGTAGCTCCATCCTCATGAAGCCTGAAGAATCAAGCAGTATGAGTACTGATACTTTGCCTTCTAGTAACTCAGACACAGAGAAGTTTGAATCAACATTTATACAAGGATTTGCAACTAAATTTATACTATATGAGGAAAATAAGGGGAGGTTTTGTTTTAAAAATTCAAATAACAACAGTATAGCCACGTGTCAAACTTTGGCACTTAGTTGCTTGGCAACCAAAACCACGTACACATGCTCATTAGGTCTGTGGCTTTCTATAAATATATGGTTGCTAGGGAGTTTATGAAAATATTTGAAAGTTATATAACAAATTGTAACGTGGGTTTACTTGGTCATAATACCTGTAAAAATTAAAAAACGGTGAAAGGATTAAGAATGACTCTAAAAAATAGTATAATAATAATAGTATTGAAAATAATAATAATGATAATAATAATAATAATAATAACAATAATAATAATAACAGCTTCTCTACAAACAGAAAAACTGCAATAATTACAAAACTTAGTTTCTGACAGTACACGAACATATGGCTTTCAAGAGTTAGAAGTGCATAACTTCCTGTACTTTGCAGCTCTTTCTAGACCAAGTCATATGTATATCTTACAGGTCGTTGATGATCTTTTGTGCAGAGTACACAGTGATAGATGAGTAGGAACCACTTAATAATTGATTAGCAACAATAATCTAACTTCTAGTACTATACACAAGTTAACCTTGTATGTAATAAGCTATTTCTATGTTTATTGCCTTAGTCAATAAACATCCTCTGAACAAAATAAGAAGACAAAAAAAAAACAGTAGCAAGCTAGAGTCATAATTGAGGTATTAATGACTTGAATTTCCAATTGTTAAATCCTTCCTATTTGACATAACTAAGTTTCCTGCATTAGTTATCTCTTCTCACTAAAAACTCTCCTGCATTTAGCTTCTTTTTTTAATTTTTTAGTTCAATTAGTACAAGTACTTACAGCTCCTGGAGTGCCTCTGTGATCTGTACTGCCTTGCCAGAACCTCCTTGTATATCCTTCCACATAGCCCACTACTTTTTCGTGGTAAGGAAAGTTCACTTTCCACAATAGAGACCCGTAGCCAAATATCCAAACAGATTCATCCATTGATGCAGAATCGGTTTCTTCAGCAGCAGAAGAGGTCTTTTCGGTTCTGTTGGAGCTTTCTTCTGCAGGGTGAGAGCCCCCACGGTCTTCAGACTTTAATTTTCCTCCAGTCATGACGCTTTGATTTCCTCCGTCTCTTCCCGAGAGATGACTGGAGATGTAAGAGTTCTTTCTTAGCTTTTATTCGCCATTATCGCACCTGACGGCGTTAGGGGCGCGGTTTCCATGATGTCACTGTGTGTGTAACAGAGGGGTGTGTGTCACGCGAAATTTGGTCGCCCCCCCCCCCCCCCCCCCCCCCCCCCCGGGTGAGCTCGAATTAAATCAAAATTTGAATTATAGGGGCATGGCGGATTCCAATCCTGTGGTTTATATTGACACCGATAAGGATGTACTTTGTTGTTGTTGTTTTTTACTGAGTCTCATTGTTGAAAAATTTGAGACAACAAAAATAACAAAGCGGACCACATTTGGCAGCCATATTTAGTCCGCCCGGACTGAATTCGGCAGTAGTCCCGGACAGTTTTAGCGAATCCCACTATGCAACGAGAAGCCCCAGCGAACTTTTGACCTTTCCCGTTTTCAATCGCAATAGCTCCGCCTACGACTTCGGCGATTTAGCCACACGGTTGATGTTTCTTTTTGCTAGCCATACTTTGTATGGTAATAAAGGAGAAAGGGCTTCTTGGTCATGAGAATAATTAGAGCTAACCTGAGTATTGCTGTAATTCAAGCAATCCTCCATAAGAAGACTTTGTATGGTAATAAAGGAGAAAGGGCTTCTTGGTCATGAGAATAATTAGAGCTAACCTGAGTATTGCTGTAATTCAAGCAATCCTCCATAAGAAGACTTTGTATGGTAATAAAGGAGAAAGGGCTTCTTGGTCATGAGAATAATTAGAGCTAACCTGAGTATTGCTGTAATTCAAGCAATCCATAAGAAGACTTTGTATGGTAATAAAGGAGAAAGGGCTTCTTGGTCATGAGAATAATTAGAGCTAACCTGAGTATTGCTGTAATTCAAGCAATCCTCCATAAGAAGACTTTGTATGGTAATAAAGGAGAAAGGGCTTCTTGGTCATGAGAATAATTAGAGCTAACATGAGTATTGCTGTAATTCAAGCAATCCATAAGAATAGACATTAATCCTGCTGTACAGCAGATTAAATTAAAGAGTGGAAATAACCTTCTTTAAGTGGCTATTTTAACCGTAATGGTTGAAAAATATTACTTATTACTATAGCTACTTATTACTATAGCTAAATCCCACATAATGTAGGTATGTAACATGTTAGTTGATGTGCATCTGTTATAACAGATAAATATTCAATCACTGATTTCTTTATTGTGATACTTCACGAGGATGTTAACCATATAAAGTGACTCATCAAAAATTAATTCTCTCGTGAACTCTCCACACTGCAAATTATTTACCTGAGGGTACTTCATTCAAAATTCCATCATATTCAATGAAATCATGTGGTAATGCTGTGGTTATGTGTAGCTACACCATAACTTAACTTCATGGAACAAGGGTTTTTTTAATTTGATTTCACTTATTAAAGTTCAGAAAGTATACCAGTGTTTAATACATGTATTCAGCAATTGTGCCATTATGTACATAATAGGTGTGATACAAGTACATACAAGGAGTTCAACAAAATTAGACTCACACTGAGCAATTATGCCTCTAAGTTGTATGTGATAATCACCTGTGAGCTGTCGAGAAAGGGCTCGAAAAAAACAATTACCATCTAGAACCCGATCAATTGTTCTGTCTTGCTTCTTCAAAAAAGGAGTCAGCACAGAGTAGCCCAGCTGAGGTGATGTAGTGTTTGTAGGAAGCATAATAGGAGTAAACAAATTTAGTGGCAAACCTTTATCTATGAAGCCATTTAGTGGTCAAGAGTTTGATAGTTTGTAATATACATGGAAGAAACATAAATCTTCTTCTGGGCTTGCTAGAAAGTATTATGTTTGAATGTCCTTGCAGAATTTCCAATTGAAATCCCTCAACTAGTTTGATTTTGTTTAAGAACAAAATTATCTACAAATGACCACCGGATCTAATATATGCCTATTATTGGCATTATTATGCTTTCTTTCTCAGCCTTTTCTTACTCATTAGATGTATTCTCTCTCTTTCACAGGCTTTTTTAAAAACCATACATGTGCGTTAAGCAAGCGGTCCTGGGTTCGATTCCCAGTGGCGACCAAGTATTTTTTTAATTCTGTATGGTTAAAAAAAAAAAGCCTGTGAAAGAGAGAGAATATATTTTATTATTATTATTATTATTATTATTATTATTATTATTATTATTATTATAGCTTTGTTACTGTGACAACATCTGATGAGTTAATCTATAATAAGTTTGTACTATCACAGGCCCATGATATAGTGTGAATAGCACACTAGAACATTCAAACAACTAGCCTTTTTTAACCATAAATTTTTAACACTTAGCTTATAAAATTGTTTCCAGATTAGTTTAATAATAATAATAATATATATATAGTTATTTATAGATAACATTATATTCACCTGACGATTATTACCTAATTCGTTCAGTTGCACTTATTATTTAACTGATGATCATTACCTACTCCATTCAGTTGTACTTATCATTGATTCATGTAACTACTATTTTGATTGAGTTTGAATGTACATGAGCAAATGGGATTTACTCCTTATTATTTAATTTATTAATCTATATACTTCAGAAAAACATAAATAAACTAAATTATCAATTTCTTATCGTTTACCAAGGGTTAATAAAGAAATTCACTCTGTTGAACGGTCAAAAGAAGTTAAGTTATTTTTTGAAAAGCTTTTTCATCACCAATAAAGACATTCGGTTCAATATAGTTAAAGCAAGCTTATGTTTTGAGAAATTTATTTGTTCAAAACTGCCACCCTTTACTTAAAAAATAAGTGCAACTGATCATGTTGGCATCATACATTTTCATCATTTATATATGTGGTAGCTTTGAGATAAAGTGATATTTCAATAAATTTTATAAAATTTATAATGGCCTTACTTTTTGGAAAACCTGAGGTGAGTTTTCCTGTAATTTGCGGTATATACATCAAGTCCCAAATAAAAAAATAAGAAAAAAAATTGTGATATAATTGTTGTTTCCATATAAATTGTGTTACTACAAGTAAGACTCCAAAATTGGCATTGTTTAATACATGACATTATGAATGAAACTATTGAAGACTAACACACTCTATCCGCTCTTGACCACCAAAATGAAATCATCGTAAAGGTTTTGGTTACATGCACTTAAACAGATTTATATCCTGATACCTTGATAACTTCTTCTGTTGGAAGCTGACTAGGTTTACATTACCCTGATAACATAACAATTGGTATTTATTTTTGCATACGAATTAAATTAATCAGTTACCTTGATTATTGTCCTTTGAAATGCAACATGTATTTGTTTGTGAGGTTTTCTTTGCATTAGTTGGTGCCAATAAGTTGCCATCCAGCTTCAAACATGCTTTATGCACACATGCTTTTTTCTTTTTACCAGGGCCCCCAAACTTTGGTTTATCCAAGCAAAACTTGCATGATCCACAATCATCAATTTGACATCCAGCACATTCTCCACACTTCTTACGTTTAATTCCTAAGACACATGTTTTTATGTGTATAACAATGTCAAAGTTAGCTACTTACCAATTTTTGGTGAAGCTTGTAAGTAAATAGCTGACTGTCCACTTTCAACACTGCTGTCATTTGAGATCACAATATAAATGAGTATGCAATTACTTGTAAGGCTTACCTCAAAACCAATCCGGTCCTTTTCCTTCCTGGTGTTTTTGTGGTTTGTTTGAATCGCCACTGAAGTTCACAATTTTTTCCAGGTGGTATGTTATCTTTTATCACAAGCACTTTCTTGCATGAAAGTGGCTCAGTTATTTCAGCTGCTTTGCATGTTGCCACTGCTTGCTGTAGTAAAGCATTTATATGCTTGATGTAGGGCAAAACTGCTACATTTTGTAGGGTCACTTGCTCTTGAAGCTCTCGAATCAAACCTTGGAATGTATTAAATTGAATGGTGTGATCTACAGGTTTTATTAAGTGTATAATCAACATTTACACAATAGAGTCAACATAGTTAATGTTGTCATCAGGATCGTCAATTATAATCTTAGGAACACTAGATGTGGTAGGCATGTTTTGGTGAAACAGAGAATGAACTCGATGAATGTGTTCGCACATATGATTATTGCTGTAGTCATAGCACATGCTGTCACAACTGTACATGTGTGGACACAAAAAATCACACTGTCTTTCTCTACAGATTCTGAAATCATCTTTGAGAGAAGAACACTCAGTACAAGTAGCAAGTAAACGTTTTACAGTGTAACCACTTGAATTACAACCAGACATGCTCTCAACTGTCCATTCTCCATCACTTCTTTGCTGTATTTCATATGTATAATGGAGTCACTTTTATACTAATTCTACACAATTATTAATACCTGGATCATCTTTGAAGGTATCTGAAGACCACGTTCATGACGATCTTGCTCTTCTTTCACTATTCTGTTTGTTGCAGGAGGTAAGGCTCTAGCACTCTTGTAACAGAAGAAGGCATTTTTTTCATATTCCAAAAGATGGTGAATCAAAACGTCTACTCTCTCCGATTGACTTTTCCATTTAAATGTACTGTTTTAAGTTTGTTGTGAAAGCTACATAAAACCCTACATAATGTATGCACAAAATTGATGTTTTAAATTACTATTTACCTCTCAAGATACATATTTGTGTCTGTGTCTCAATGATCAAAATGCCGATAACACTTGGCCCATTTTTCTTAATTAAAAACACAGCAGCAATATCCATAATGTATTTAATAGATATTATGGTATATATATACCTGCTCGGTTCTGGTAGGTTTGCACAAAGTATTTGACAAAGACTGATACTCTTGGTAGCCATAGCTGTAATAAAATTCTTCATTTGCATCTGGAAAACAGATGGGTCTGTTTCTTTTGCTAAAATACTTAAAGTTTGGTATATTTCCACTTGGTTTTCTGCTTTCAGTGATCTAAGCTTGTTTTTCCAAGCTATAGCAAAAGAATCAAAGTTTAAGACATCAAGCATAATCATTCATGAGTTGAGATAGTACCTGTCAACATGGCAAAAACACAAAAGGTGCTTAATATCTCCATAAACTGACTTTGTACCAGCCCATCCAGTATTATCTGTGTATCATAATGAAATGTCATCATCAGTTCCATTATAATTCATTTGCCTCCCTATTGCCATCACCAGTCATGACTACTTTAATTGTTGTGCTGGGAGATCTTTCTTTAATACATGACAGAAATATTTCAATAACCTCACTAGCTTCAGTATCAGAAATACACCATCCAACTGGTTGCCCTTAAAATAAAACAAGTGATTTCCAAGTAATACTATAAACATACATGATACTAACCTTTTCCAAGATCATCACGAACAATAATAGTTATTAATTTAAATCTGTACTGGTTAGTACCATGAGTTGAATCAATGCAGAGAATGGTTGATGCATGTTGTTGGTACAGCTGCAACTGAAACTAGGTTTGGAATGCAAAGATAAAAGATTATTCTGGTATAGTGGGATATTCAGCTGGTCTGCTACCCTGAGGTTTAAAGATGAGGACAGGATCAAATAATTCTTCTCGCAGTTCAGACACAATAAGAGTTACTGAAGTTGCATCATCCTCATGTCGTTTAATCACATGGTCATGTACTTTAACTTTAATGTTATTGATGTCACGCTTGGATAAAAAATGTCTTCTGGACACACACTGGTCAAAGATATCCCTGTTTGGTCTATTACCAACATTTTCACGTATATCTGCACATTAAACATGAGTTTTAAAAATTTGTACGATATTAAGTTTATTCTATACCTTGCAAAATTCTTTCTGGTGGGATTCCTGCACTAATCTTCATAGATACTTCTTCTTTTGTGCTTTTAGGCAGTTGTATATATTTTAGCTCATTTGGTCCTAATTCATGGCCAGTGTGTGCTGAAATGTACTGAACATTAATCTGACAACTTTTATATTCATCAACATACATCCGTGAAATACAAGTTCCATTAATCTTTCGTGATTCTTTTTGATGTAGTCTCTTTTTCGATGTAATTCTTTGCTTTGGATTACCAAGAAATTTACCACTACGACAGCAAACAAAGTAGTGTCTGGCTTTGTTATCTATAATTACAAGAAGTCATGTTCCTTGTTCCTACATTCTCATTATTAGCCTAATCCACATAGTACACCTTACCACCAGATGATGGATGATAAGTTTGCTGGGTTTTTGTGTACATGCTGTAAGTGGCCTCTTCTTCTCTTTCTTTCCATTGCATAAACTCCCTCATAGATGAAAATGTAAAGTTTCTCAACCCTTGATGATAATAAAAATATATATAATTAATGTATAAATTATTCCCAGTTGATAACTTTACCTAATTTCTCTTCATGAACTTTGGCACAATGTGAAATAAGTTGGACGTTAGTTCTAAAGGCATGTACTCCACAATCAAATGGGCATGAGAACTTTTAGGTGCCCTCTTCAATAACAAGATCATGGTCCTTTTTTTCATGCTCTCTTAGCCGATACTTGCGTGAGTATGTCTTCTTGCAACCAGAATAGGTGCATTGAAAGACTGTCGGGTCATTGCCCTATTTAAAAGCAAATCACCATAATATTTTTACCGATACTATTTTTCTTACAGTGAGTCAATATAGACATAGCTTGTTGTATTACTTGCCTCAGCTGTGTTATATTTCCTTGAAGGGCTAGAAAGCACAGCAACTTCACTCATTTGGCTTCCCTTCACACATGCAAATCCAATCGCGACTGCAAGTAGTAAAAGGTCAAAGGTCGCGAGGTAAGTGGAGTCAACGTAAGAGGGTCAAAGTTCGCGGGGGCTTCTCGTTGCATAGTGGGATTCGTTTTAGCAGCCAATTTCAGTCCGGGGGACCGATTTTGGGTAGGACCCGATTTGCCGTGCGTTAATTACAGGTGAAGCGAGACCCTTTACCAATCCGTAGGATTATTGCTTTGATGAAACTTTACCATATCGCAGCATATGGACGTTGAAAAGCCTATTTGCATTGAGTGTGGCAGACAAAGCAGTCAGAAGCTGTTTAGGCGTTACACTGGCGGAGCAATACAGTTGCTACAGTGCGTACGTCATCTAGCTACCTGTGGGTGAGCAAAACGTTACAAAATTTACATTTTCTTTGGTTTAGGAAAACTGTCACAAAATTATCGACAAGTACGTAGAGTATGACGCAGTTATCCTGCTCCTGGATGTTCTATTGCTACGCATTCAGTCGTACAGACACCTCCTCTTCAATTATGACATCACCACTAAAGTGAGCTCACAATACACATTTTCATGTGTTAAAAGGAGGTGTGGCAAGGGATGAAGAGGGTATGGGGTGTAGTTAGAACATAGTTGATGTAGTTTTTGTATTGTGACAGAGGAACTTTAAACTGCTTAGGTCCTTCAGAAGGGACACTATTAACTCAAGTGTCCCCGCCTTGAGGGAGGGATACTAGTGTAGTGTCCCTCCAATTACATTGTTGTTCCTAAATTAGTTAGGTGCTGCGCAGCCGTTATGAACTGCCATTTTTAGGGTCCCTCAGGCCCTAAGTAGCGCCCTCACTGCGCTCAGGAGGCTAGCAGTATTGACCATTAACTAAAATTACTGAATGTAAAGGTTTGTTTGTTTGTTTGTTTATTTGTTTGAATGCAGCTGCTATGTAGGGTGATGGTGGTGTTGGTGTTATGTGAGGCGTATACTAAACTGAAGAGGTCGGGGATTGCCACTCCTCATGTCGTCACTCAACTTCATTTCTATAGTTTCTTTGTGCAAGCCATTGTTGGTAAGTTCGGGGGTGGGGATGGGGAGGGGTCATGTGGATGTTAGGTGTCGCTGACGGCACCTTTTTAATTTCCATTTATTGTTGTTGTTTTTTGTTGTTGTTTTTTCAACTGCTGCTTGGTAACTTTTATCTGAGTAGTTTCCACAAACATGTTTTAAAATATTTTTTTTTGAATATTTCATTAAGGTCTTAAAACGTTTCCCTTCTCAGCTTACTGTACTGTATTCATGTATCTCTAGTTTTTTTAAAATCAAAACCCTTTACCTGATAGGATTTTTTCTACTTTGTGGAAGCTGTTTGCCAGTGAGAAGAGAAAATAGTGTACGCTATTTAAAGAGCAGTTTTTCAAAGTGAAGTTTGCATTGAGAATAAAGTATTCAACTGCTGCACTTAAAATATTTCATATCAAATTCTTCGTCTGAGTATATTTTGGAATAACCAGACAGAGAGGGAATCGATGTATGAATTAGGTTACTCTTCTTCTGTGGTGTGATTAATGGGCATTTTAGCATGTTTTTTGTTTGTTTGTTGTGATATTTGTTTGTCAATCTCTTTAGAAATGGCTGCTTTATTTTTGGTGTTGTACGGCGTAATTGTCTTGGTGTCTTCAGCTGCACCACCAACAAACTCATACAAGTAAGAATAACGTCGTTAGAGTAGGTGAGGAGATTTGTTAGTTGTGCTTGTTGTTTGTTTGTGTTTGTTCCCAGTCTAGTTCTGCGTCTGGTGGTGTTGTCGGACTACAGTAAGGTGAGTGCTCTGGCTGCCGTCATCTGGGAGGAGGAGTTCTACCTGTGGCTGCCCCTCCCACTCGTGGCTCTGTCACAGCTCCTCTCTCTCAATGGTATGCTCTGTTACTATTCACTGATGATGATGATGATTACAACTATTATTATTATTATTATTATTATTATTATTATTGCAATTATTATTATTGCTGGTGGTGTGCTTGAGCACAAATGGCGAGCGAGCCTAAAGACTATACTATTTTTATATGAATGATTTTGACTTCTAACACTGAAGCTACTGAAAATAAGGTCCAGTTTTTTTATTTAGCATACAGGGTAAAGGGATTTCAGTGCCATAGTAACAACTCTCTGCAACTGCTTGAATTGAAGGAAAAAACAACAACAACAAAACAATACACGTTATTTAAAAGTTTTCTTTGTGATATTCTTTAGCTAAGTAGTGGTTGTAACACACAATGCTTTGACACAACTGGACATGCACCTACACAGACTTACCTTTGCAGTAGTCTAGTGGACAATGTATTTTCAAGTATATACTGTTGCGCACGGCTTATAGCCATGACAAAGAGCGCATTGACTTACCACCGCCACTAAGGATTCTCAGAGCTCGTTAATTGAAAAATACTGGAACTGTGAACGCTTTACCTAACTTACGTAATTAGAAGCGCGGGCGAAAACAGAGGTCTCACGTACCCCATAAACAGATAAATAAATAAATAAATATTGCGAAATCTCGATTGCGTTACCCCTGAGAGTGTCTCGCTCGCTCGCCCGCCAATTATTATTATTATTATTATTATCATTATCTGTCAGTTCATAGTAATGCATGACTATTGAGTAATATTGGATAATGTGTGACACTCAGAGATATAATGGAGTCATGAGATGGTGTAAGAATGTATACTGTAAGCCAGACTGGTAGTTATAGTATTCAATGTTTGTCATGTATCAAGTCATGTTAACATAAAGGCAAAGCGCTCTTTGTAGGATTCGGAGAGGCACAACTTAAAGAATCTCATTAGTTCAGTGTCCATAGCATTTCTGATGTGAACTTTCCATAAATGCATTAATCCATTCCACTCTGTGACACCACAGCTGTCTTGGAGCGGCCTTCTTTCTTGAAGTCACTTGTCGTGGTGTTGCTGTTGAATGGAGTCATCCATGGAGGCAGTCACTTACTGGAGAGAGTCAGAACTGAAGCTGTGCAGAACCTTCTGGTCGAGTGATGGTGGACAGAGTCTCGCATTCATCCAATGTATCTCGCTTAATACACAAAACTGACAGCTCAGCAATTCATTATTCAACATTCAATTTATATCATTATGACTGGAGACAGATACTTGAATTAACGAGCCTTTACCATTTTACATTCTTAAAATCCTGGCAATGTTGTCTAATACATTAGCTGCTGTATATATATATTTTTTCCACCCTAGATATCTTCACAATGATATCTTTAGGTACATGACCCGTGAAATAACTCACGATATTTCACATTGTTATTTCACGCTGTACTGCGCAAGCTCAGGGTTTGGGTAGCCCCTACAACCAACTTTAACTGTGAGTTACTTGTCCTTAGTACTAACTACAGCAGTGAAGATATCTAGTGTGGAATAAACCACTATTACACTCGTCAGAGTGATATGGCTAGATATTTCACTCTCAGGCTTTATTTTCACTCGCCTCTGGCTCGTGAAAATAAATTTGCCTGATCATGAAATATTTCGCCATATCACACTCTGACTCGTGTAGTATTCATTAGACAGCACAGGGCAAAAACAGGATATTCCTGTAGTCATGTATTTAGGAAACTTCATATTTTCTCCATTTTTCGAGTACATGATAAGGGTAAATGCCCTAGAGGAAGGGCAAGTTGTTAGGGAAAGGTACTTGAACTAAATCACACCAAGTTAACTAAGATGAAATCATTTAGTAAAACTCAACTAATTTTTTACATGATATAGAACAAATATTTTAATGTACTAAAACAGTGTTGTTTTGGTTTAGGGATTCCAGACTTTCTTAGTTTTAGTTATTCATACTAAAAAAATATCTTGAATGCTTAGTTTTAGTTTTTACCCAGAAGATTTAGTTAGTTTTTCTTCAATGTCATGTAGAAGATTTAGTTAGCTAGTTTACCATCAATTGACTAAGTTTGGTTAATTTGTGTTGTCTCTCAAATTCCTCAATAATGAGTCTCAAAGAAAGTATAAGTTTAATAAGTATCATTTTAACAAGTCTCCTACATGTAGTATTCCTGAAGAACTTCAAAAATAGTATATTTCTAAGTATTATTAACCAAAGTAGGATATTTTATATAGTTTAGAAAATATTACTTGATGGCAATTTATATCTTCATTAATAAGGACATAATTCAAAGGTGAACTGTTCACAATAAAAATTGCTTAGTTGGTCATCTACTCTACCGGTGGTTTTAGTTTTAATCAAATTTAGCTACTGCCTTCTAAAATATTTACTTTTTTCATATTTTCTACAGTTTAGTTTTAGTTGTTCTTGCCAAAAGTAAAATACCTCAAAACTAAGGGGGTTTGGTTTAATTTTAGTTAACTAAAACAACACTACACTAATAAAACTTCTAAGCATTCCAAGTTTTTTCAATAGTGTGAATAGCTTAAAAATGTCTGAAATTTCTACACCAAAGCAACACTAGCTAGTGCAGCAACAGTTTCTCCAGGTATAGTTTGCTAAATCTTGGTAATTTTATGTGATGAACAGAAGAAATGCATCATGATCATAGTAAATGTGTGGAAAGAAAACTATTAAATTCACTTGATTAATTTTGTAGTCATGAATACCTGTTTAGTAAAGAAAAATAAAGAGGAAAATGAAACACAAAAATTATGAAGGAAGGTAGATGGAGTCATTGCCAAAGCTTTATGAAGGTAGATGGAGAGTCATTGCCAAAGCTTTATGATGGTATATTAGTGCGCTGGATGGCATGAGAGTGGGGGAGTGGCAACGAGTATAGCCAAATAAAAACAAAACAAAACAAAACAAAAAACCAACAACAAACCAACCAATAAAAATAAAACAAACAACTATTAAAGCTGATGAGAGTCAAAACAACTCTTTCTGGTGAGTATCTTTAAATTAGTGATTTAAATGGAACAATTGATGAATAGCTTGAACTATAAGCGTCCTAACTTTTATCTCCCCCTCTCCTAATGCTGCTTCTTCTTCTTTGCTTCCATCCTCTTCTTTTTTTCCTCTTTCCTCTTCTCCATCATGAACCTCCGATGATTGTCTTTGTAGATCTGACAGCAGACGAAGTGTTTCCAGCTGCAAACACAGTCATTAACGTTGCCAGCGTCTCTCTTCTTCTTCTCCTCCAGCACTTGTCTTCTCTTCTCCCGACACCACTCAGTGTCAGGGTGGATGTAGCAGTGAAGGGACTTGAACCTGTGAGGAGGAAGGAAATGATGCAAGTGAAGAGAGTATATTTGGAGAGTGTATTTGTTGGAGTGGAGAAGATGCTTTTGTTTGTACTGCCAAGCGTTTCAACATATGGCCATTTATAACAACAAAAACAAAACAAAGAAAAAATGGCTGCGATAGTAACAACATTGTTGGAAAAGCTAACACTACAGAAGTGCTTTGAGCTTGCATACTGTATTGGGTAAGGTGTAGTTTGTATCCTAAAGCAGCTCACTAGGCAGACGATATCCCCTTGTAGACTCAACACTTCTTATTAAAATAAGTGTGCATGCACAAGTATAAAAATTTCAGAGTGCCTTAAAGCTTATTCACCACACAGTCACTCTCTTACCAATCAATTCATCCCCAAGTTTCAACAAATGGATTACTCACTGGGTGTTGTCCTCATCCAAGTTGAACAGTCCTCCAGGGACGTAGACTACATTGGGTATCATACTGCGAAACTTCTCAGAACCCAGGCCATACGAATAAGCCACCTACACAAACACACACACACACACACACACACACACACAAACACACACTTGTGATATTCGACTCCATGTGAATTTGTGCAAGTACAGTATTTCCTAAGTAAATTTATGTCAACTATGAAGCATTGTATGTTCAGTTACAAGATGTGAGTCACATATGTACACGTGTGAGTATGCACGGTGTGGTTACTTTCTAAGTATGTGCATTAGCATTTTGTAAAAATTGGCAAGCGAGCGAGACACTCTCGGGAGTGACTTGTTGAGATTTCAATATCAGAGAGTATGGTCACGTGAATGCTATAGCCTTCAGAAGTTAGGTCAATAGTTGGCAAGTTAAATTTGAGCTCCTTGTGTAGGTATCTCTAAGGCAACAACAGAAACCTTAAATTAGAATTCAGGGTTAAGTTGTTAGGGAAATATTACTGGGGCTACTTTGTCTTAAGAAGTCTTACATTGAGGAATCAGAGACGCCACAGAATCAACTAGAACTTAGTCAATTGATAATAAAACTAACTACGTTTTCCCCCATCCACTCTACTGATAGTTTGGGTTCAATGGAATTTGCTGTCTTCTAAAGTATTAGTTTAGTAATTTTTTAGGCTTTCTACAAGTTTATTATGTTTCCATTTGGTCAGGACTCATCTTTGAAGCAGACCAGAGCATTAGAACTTCCGTTCATTTCATCTACCAACAATGTATAGCTGACCCTCAATAGCAAGCGCACAACTTCAGCGTGCTGTTCAATTTCTGCGTGGTGCTAAATAAACACTACACTAGGCTCAATAGCTTTCTTGTCTTCTGACTATCTGATAAAAATTGAAATCTTTTTTGATAGAAATAAATACAAGTAAAATACAGCTGCATTTAGTTCCCTCACAATTTGCACTGAAGCACACCACTCGTGTATACTTATATGTACGCATGCAAGCACTTTAAAGGTGATTGTATGTGTGTTAGTATGCGAGAGTGCCTAGAGGGTGTTGATAAGAAGTGTGAAATATACCTGGTCTCGTATGTTAGCTGTGGGCACGGCCGACAGCAGGTCTAGACCGTGCGAGTAGATCATCTCCGTACGCTGGAGGTGGAGATCCAGGACAGCACCTAGATACACACAAACAAACACAATACACACACACAAACGCTGGTGAGAGTTAGGACTACAGAATGCAACCTTAGGGTTTGAACAGAGAAGAACATGAATGCTTCAAACAGTCCTATAGCAGTCCTACACAGTCTGAGCATAGCTTAATACTACCCTGGGAACTAGTTACCAAGACGAACTCTAGCGCATACCTATTACAAGACCGACCGTCACATCTTCCGGCTCTTGAGCGAGCAAACACGACTTGCGGAATGCTTCACACCCCCTAAAAATAACAATAAGTTGCAAGGTCACACGATTCTACGAAAAATTATTTTCTAGTTCAAAGCAGAATAACTACGGAACTCACATCTATCAACATGTAATGTATGACAGGGCCAATTGGTTTAAGGACAATGCACAACTGATTGATAATAATATAGTAATAGTAGTAGTACATGTAGTAGTAATAATAACTAGTGATGTGCTTGAGCACAAATGGCTCGCGAGCCATCGTGCACAAGTAATTCACACAAGGTAGAATCGGATAAAAGTTTATTACAAAATCTGTATACAAGAGTAACAATAATAAGGCCATTCATTTAGGTTGCCTGAAGTTAATGTCTCACGTCCTGTTCACCTAGTTTTAGAAGGCATCGTTCAATCTATTTAGTCCTATAAGTAGCTACAAGTAGCTATGCAGCCATTGACCATAGTAGTGATAACTTCACATCTAAATGACTTGTGTTCCTGACAAAAGGCACTCTAGCTACTCAATAACGGCTGAGTTTTTAAATGACATATAGTAAGGGATTTAATGCCATAGTAACCACTCTCCCCAACTATTAGACTTAAAAAACAACAAAAAACAAAACAACAATCAAACAAAAACAACCGACTATCAGATGCATTTCTAAGGAATTACTGCACAGTTTGTAGTCTTATTCTAGATAGTGACTTGCTTACTGCTGCAGTAGCCGAAAAAGTTGTGTAAAGGCAGCTTGTGGTTATGTTTGCTATTCTTTAGCTAAGCTGGATATATCTACACAAGACTTACTTTGTGACTTGACTATTGGACAATGGATTTTCAAGTAAGAACAATACTGTTGCGTAGGGCTAAAACTATGACAAACGGCGCATTAGCCAAATCAGATCTGTCAGACACAACCAAATTCAAATGGGTGAACAATTGATGATACAGGTAAAGATCGATAAACCTAAGGATTCCGTTTAGTGGAGATGGGGACAGGGTTGGCCTCCAAGCGAACACAAAACGTGTGGGTCAAAGTAAATGACTATATACGTCCACACACTCATATATTAACAAATATCCCCCGATTCGGATTGTTAGCCCTGTATAGCGTCTCACTCACTTAGCTTGTGCTCTAATGACAACAACAACAATAATAATAACAACAATAATAGTAGTAGTAGTAGTAGTAATTTAGCTTGGGACTCTTCTCCTCTATTATCCCAGCCCATCCTCCTCTCTGCCCCTCACCCGAGGTATTGCTTGACTTCTGTCATCATCGCTCTACTCAGACAGTACATCCCGCCCACCGCAAAGTGGAACCGCTTTCCAGGCATGCCCAGTCCGGAATCAGGCTTCACCTCTCTGGCACGTTCCCAGGAGGAACCTGAGCGCCCAAAGTAGATCTTTTCCTTGACTGGGTCGAAGAGAGACAGCACGTCAGTGAGTGCCTTCATGTTGAGGTACATGTCATCGTCGATATGACACAGCCAGCTGTGAGAGGGGGAGTGGGAGGTGGAGGGAGTGGGAGGTGGAGGGAGTGGGAGGTGGAGGGAGTGGGAGGTGGAGGGAGTGGGAGGTG
>WLWD01004147.1_pt1 | contig 23372 bp, 19 predicted proteins | sample 6712731 | NCBI WGS metagenome assembly WLWD01 (sample SAMN12718690, study PRJNA576275) | sponge metagenome | isolation source: marine sponge | host: Mycale hentscheli | place: New Zealand: South Island, Marlborough, Capsize Point | collected 2014-11-01
ATACACACACACATACAGACATGGTGTCATGTACTGTGAATGAAAGTAGAGAGAAACATTCGGTCTTTAGGAAGGGTAGAAAGATGACAAAAACCCTTCTTGTGCAAGACTCTCTAGTTTATTACCAACACCAGCACACTGGTGAGAAGAAAGGGTTGGGAGGAAGTTATGGTTCAAGATAGAGTTGAGTTAATCAAGGACTGTCACTGGAATAATTAAATTAATAGACATCAAGTGCATCAAATGTACTCACTGTTTACAAATTAAAGTAATTAAACAATAGTGATCCAGTACTCTGTTACCAGATCAGGGTCGTTGTTTCTTGTGTTCAAGATCTAAAGCTCTTTCATTCCTTTGATAAGCTCCCATGTTTTAATACTTGATATGTTTTGATATGTTTTAAATTGAACAAAGCTTGCAGTTCTCATGATACGCTGCTTTATTAGGAAGGCATCAGCAGCGGTACATGCAACATACGCAACTTCAGCTTGCACATGCTCAGTGGAATTAGTAGGACAAAATAGACATACATAACTTAGCGCTTTGCTATTGCAGCTGCTTTTTAACGTGTGAAGTTAGCTTTTCTTTGCAATTATTGAACAAGTAGCAAGTAGTACACTCACTAAAGTGGAGCTTTCACAGAAATAGTGTCAGTAATAAGCATGTATGTAAATAAGCCTACACAGTGGTATTTTGGAGTATGGCCCATGTGCTGGTATAATGACATACATATACCTAATTCCACTAAACCCAGTATTGGATGATAATGATGATGATAAATGTAATAGTAATAATGATCAAGTACTTGCCATATATAGTGACGCTCGATGTACATATGTACTAACTTTTGCGAATTGGAATGCAGTAACATAAGGTATTTTTATCCATTCTACCACTTGGTTGAGTTACATTAGTTTCCCTCTCCTCTCCTGCTCTCTCTCTTCCTGAGCCCTTTCCTCTCTTCAACTCTTGTATTAGTCATAGGTTCACTTCTCCTCTTATGTCTACCTCTTCCTACTTCTCTGCTGTCTTTCTGTCCTTCTATGAATGTAGACTTAAACTACTGTTGCCTTCTTTTTGAATGCTTTATCAACTTCCGCCGTCCTGTACTGCCACACAATAGTGGTCATTTCCCCTTAATCTCCTCTACTAAAGGTGATGATGCTTTACCCAATTCGTTTGTGGCAATGTTTTACCAACCGGGCACAGCTAATGAATTATTCATGAATACACACACTAATGTTGTCATTGCTCACACACAGGTGTATTGTATTAATAATAATGTATTGTTATTACTAGTGGTGCGCTCGAATAGCGCAAATGCATGGCGAGCGAGTAAATATATAAGTATAGGTAAAGATGATTTGTGAAGGAAATCGCTAAATAATAGCAATGAACAGGCATGAAGAGTTAACAATAACAGAATTACCTGAATAAACTTCGAAAGCAGTGGCAAAGAAGCGCAGCTTGACAAAGACTTCACAATTGTTTCAAGAAGAGAGTAGCTATAAACATTTTGGTTGAAATTGAAACAAAGTTGCGTAAGGCAGTGCAGCAGGATTCTCCGTGCTCGTTAATTGAAAAATACTGGAACTGTGAACGCTTTACCTAACTTACGTAATTAGAAGCGCGGGCGAAAATTTTTGACGTACGCATACATACCTATATATATATATATATCTGAAATCTCAATTGAACAACACGACTGAGAATCAGCTTCGCTCGCTCGCTGAATTATCTGTATACTTGTGTGTCAGCAGCAAAATAATACATAATACTAATAGTAATAATCAATTGTACCTTGGCTCCACCCAGTACAATTTATCTGCACTGCGTTGCTTTTTTACTCTGAATATGCTGTATGATTTGGTGTATTTCTTTAATTAAGAAAGCTTTAAACTGATAAGCTTTTGTTCAGTCCAGTAATAAACTTTTTTTTTTTGACAAATAGAACAAAAAAAATCGCATTCAATTTTTTTAAATGAATCCGATGTTTTTTTTGTTTTTTTGTTTTTTTATTATTATTTTTTTTTACGATTTTAAATTGACCCAACCAGACTTTGTGGTGCTCTAAAGATTTCTCCTACTACAGTTGAGGGTTATGGTTGAGTGATAAACCAGCCAGCCAGGCAGGAAAAACACCACCACTGCTGGATAATCCAATAAGCTAGAATACATGTGTGTGTGTGTTGTGTTATCAGAGGAGTAAATCTGCATAAGCTAACCCAATTATATTAATAACAATGGAGTTTGGTTTGTGAGCCATCTGCTGGAATGGAGCGTTTATTATCTGCAGCTGGTTTTATCGGAGAGGTCAAGTCTGTTGCTTCCTGTTGTTCCTGTGGGGATACATCCATCCAGGGCTACCTCCCCGCTCTCACCTCCAGACGTTAGTCATACAACAACATCTCTCTTGTGATTTAGGTGCGATCTTTTTGAGGTGAAAAATGTCAGGTGAATAATTTGGACTGATGAAGTAATTACTAGTGTATAGTATATAGTGATGGTGGTTAAAAACAGAGACAACGCACACATCTGTAGAAAAAAGAATTAGAATATGCCATCTATAGAGGAGGGGAGGGTTGGAAATGTGTGAAACCACAGACTGGCGTTCCCTCTCCGTGGGACATTATGATACAGCCGAATTGCTGTTTTTGAGGTGGTGGAGATGGAGTACACAGACCTGAATCTGTTGTCAATGGCGTGGCTTGTGGCATTAACCGTAAAAGATGGCGTCTTCCCCAAGACCGCCCGGAATTTCAGTCACTAGAGAGAGTAAATGAGTCCCAGAGGGTAAAGCAGACTGGGAGACTGGAGGCAAATTTGTGTTGGGCACTGACCTTAAGGGCATAGCTGGGGGTGAAGGAAGGATTAGGCACAGTCAGGTCCTGTAGAGGATGATCATGTGGACATTGAAGGCTGCAGGACACCTGCTACTTCAAGCTGGTACAGCTGGACTTGAGGAAGAACTGGGGATTACGCCGAGGCCTTGGTGGTGGGAGCCTAGAGCTGAATTACCACTTGCTCATTTACAACAACTTAACTCCTTTGAATTTATTATTATTACTGCTGTTATTATTATTATTATTATTATTATTATTATTATTATTGTTATTATTATTATTATTATTAAAGTTGTGGGTGGCATGGAGATGTGTGTCCCCTGTCTGTCCAGGGCTCTCTACCACATTTTATCACGTGGCTACTCTGTACATCCTCATGGAAACCTATAGGGCTGTACTTTATTGTTGTTTTTTTTAATATATTTGTTTGTACTTTATTGCGGTTGCGCACTAACCATTTCCTCGTTTCTGCGTTCATGCGAGACCCGATATCGTCTGTTCGCACAGATGGCCTGATATATGACACGTCATACACCGGCATCTCGCCCCCAGTGGCGCAGCCCTTAGCCGCCGTGAGTGGCCGCTACACCCCCCCCCCTCCCCCTTCCCATCACCACCTCCACCCTGATCCCTCCCCCTACCTTGAATCGGTTGGCAATGATTGGTTGGATTTTCAAGGTTTCCTAAAAAGAGGTGATACTCAGAGAAGCCATTTAAGGTGTGTTTCCTTCATCGTGTGGTACACGTAGTCGGAATTAAGGTCGCTAGGGAATTGATGCTAGATAGCCACAGCTGGTCAGATCTTTCACTACTCTATTTCTTCTGGAAGACTACAGAATACGTATATTTGGGTGGATATTACGTTTTCATCCTTTGAGCTTGTTATTGGCATCTATATTAGGTTGGTCGATGATTCCCTTGTGGTTGGTAAAATTAGCAAACGAGGAGCGTATGATAATACTGTTATTAGGTGTATTCTCTCTCTTTCACAGGCTTTTTTTTTTAACAATACAGAATTAAAATATTTGGTTGCCACCGGATATCGAACCCAGGAGCGCTTGCTTAATGCACAAGTGCTCTGCCACTGAGCTACGACAGCCAGCGGCCAACAAACACTACCAGATGATACTTGTTTAAAATGTGTTTGTGATTTGCGGGTAAGCACATGATTGGTTCTGTACGCACAAACAGGGCCGTATCAGTTAATTTACCGCATGCGACACTGCACTTTCTGGGCGTACCCTAGCTAATGTTATGGTCGTGAAATTGATACAATATTGTCACCAATGGTATATATTCTTTTCTGCAAGTGTATAAATGTCTTTGTGTCTATACTTGCATATCTGATACTTTTGTACCTACACTTTTCTTTGTTGTTTTTTTGTTGTTGTTGTTTTTGTTGTTGTTGTTTGTTTTGTTTGTTTTTTCCTTAGAAGTGGACATTTTGGTATTTGTTGTGTAGATGTTGTACACTGAAGAGGGCAATTGTGTGGTTGTTGTAGTTGAGAGTTAACATACTAGCAATAGGAGAATATGAAGTATATAACATGTACTATCAGTGTATGTACTATGTGCAAGTAAGGACTTAATGTTGGTATATGTTCATACCATTTTTTTCCATAATGGCAAATGTTTGGTTTTATGAAATAAGCCCTCTTCTCTATCTTACCTTTCAATTGGATTCAAATATTATTTCAGTTGACTAAAAGCTAACACAATATTTTCGTATTTACAGTGAAAACCTACCATCAACATGCATAGTATGTAGGGAACAGTCCACAGTCTAATGCAGCTGCTGTTGATCTGGGTGGCACATCTGTGGGCCACACCTTCATACTGTGATGGGGACTGACAATTCAAATAAAAAGTTTCCTCTTTGCTATTTTTTTTTAAAGGGTAACGTTTGATTTGTTGCAATTGCAAGGCATGTACCACTCATTCCTATACAAGAAAATCACAACCTATTATTTAAAAACAAAACAAAAAAAAACACCCTTAAATAACTATTTCTTTGCTGTAGTCCTGTACTAGCACACATGCAGAGCGTGGAGAAATATTACACCATTTCACCTAACGTACATCGCACCTTAGGCTGACTCGCTGGTTGGGCATGCTCACCAGCTGCTGCGACCCAATGGTTGGTTTTCAGCGCCACCATTACATCGTGTGTTGGTATATAAGGAATTTTTTGCATATTCTTTCAGGAATTGGGAATATTTCAATTCCGGCAGTAGTGGCCCATGAAGCCATGTATGGACCTTTTCCTCCTAGACGTGGCTCACCAAGTGGGTCACCATATTGGGTGACTTGCCAGGTGAGCTACTTTTTGAAGCAGCAGATGTCTTGCATAGTCGGCAGCACCAGATGTCCTACGTAGTTAGCGTACCATTTGTGTCTCAGTTTTGTACTACTACGTACGTGTTTGAGTATGTTTGTGTGTGATACTTATTCTGGGAATTCTGTTGTGTGCCATGTATTAGCGAGTATAAATGTTACATGCACATAGTATTATGCACTCTCTGATTGCTCTTGCTCATACAAGGACCTAATTAGATATCATTTTGACCTTTGTACTCCACACTTGTCACTCTATTCAAATGATTAGAACTTCCATTCAAGATAGTAGAAACTGATAAAGAGTGTCGACATGTGTTTATTGGAATTAACCGGGGAGGGAGGGAGGGAGGGGGAGGGGGGGGCATTAGATATATACTGCCAAGGAAGAAATATTAGGGTTCTTTGTAAGTATGTGTGTTCTCTTTGTACGTAATTACCATTTCTGTGTACTAGGTGATAGAGCTGGTGAAGTTTGTGTGTGAGTTTGTCTCTACAAACCCGTTCATCGTGTGTTCTGAAGAGTTGAGATACATAAAGAAGGAGTTGTTCAGAGATGGAGATGAGCTGAAGGTCAGACAGAAGACTGGCTCTCTGCAGTACAAGGCCTTCCAAGGAAGGTATGCAAGTAGCCAGGATCACTGGGGGTAGACTGGGCATGTGCAGGACTGTATACAGAAAATGAATCTAGGATGGGCCAGAACAACTTTCTTAGATTTTAGGAGGGGCAGTGAGACTGAAATACGGACATATTGTATTATGCTGTACTTAAGCTGTCTAAGGGACGTTTACAGTACTTACAACATGCAAGCAAGTCTATTTTATGTTGCATAGTCAAAATGTTAATACAAAAAGATTTTAGGAGGGGTAAAGGCTCTTCTAGGGAAAACGCCCCCGCCCCGCTTGAGTGCAGCCCTGGATGTGATTCAGCACAAATGGCGAGCAACGAGCCATGGTGCTTTTCACGAGAAATAATTCATTAATCAAGAGAGAGAGAGAGAGAGAGAGATGGCTTCAAGGTGCATGTGCTAAATGCTGTATGTAATATTTGCAAGGGCTGTGCTGTGATATCCCCCAAGTTGTGAGAGTTCGCTCAGGTAACCAGTGTGTGGGTGGATGTGGGAGGTAGATGTGCGTGTGGGTGGGGGTGGGGGTGGGAGTGGTCACCTTGGTACCTGTAGGAATTTTATCTTCTTTGGCATCTGGTATCTGACAGCTTTTTATCCAGGGCTTCTGGACCGATCATATTCTAAAGAATAATAAATTATAAAATATCAGCCCAGTTTTATCAGCGGCAATCGCCAGACGGCCCTTGGGAATGCTAGTGCTGACCGGTTTCTTACTGCTTGGGGGCATGGACTCACATACACACACACACACATACATACATGATCCACGCACACATACTGTATATGCACACACTTTATCTCAGTATTGTATATCCAATCTGTCCTTGTTGTTATGGCAGTGTAGTTATACATACATATGATATTACTAGTATAAACTTATATAAGTATACTACACTGTGTGTGTTATGAATTGTCTTTATGGTGTGTGTGTGTGTGTGTGTGTGTGTGTGTGTGTGTGTGTGTGTGTAAATATCAAGGTACTTCATTACATTTGCTCTGACAGTTCCGGAGGAATATCCTACTGAGCATGCTCGGTGAGCTGGTCATATTTCTATAATAAATGCACCATTGTACAGTACATAGTGTATGTATGAGTAGGAAGGAAGGTCTGTGATAATAAGACCCACTCTACTTCCTAATGTGTGCTCCAATCCTGTTAGTGTACTCTGTCCCCATGCAAACGAGACTCTTTGTCAGTGGGAAGATCTCGAGGTATCCTGTTTGTACCGTAGCAGAGGATTGCTTTTGTAGACTCCTGAACAGGCGAGCTATTAACAGCATCATCTGGTGCACACACACACGCAGCTTTTAATGCTATTCAACTCTGACACGGGAGAGTGATGAATCATGATGTCCTCTGGTTTGATCATTACTTAATAGCCAGAATCATGGACTGACTGACTGACTGACTGACTGACTGACTGACTGACTGGAATGAGAGTTGCATTATTAATTTGTCATTTTCAACTGAATAATGATGATGATGGTGATGATGATGATGATGATTATGATGATGATTATAATGATGATGATGGTGATACTTCAGCAAGAAGTAAAAAAAATTAATTATACATATTGGCAGTAAAACAACAAACTTGTATCATTATTATTTGTATCATTAGTGATTATTTAAATATTGATCTCCCAAGCCCCAAGGGCATGCCAGTAATGGAAGCAGTAGTAGTAGTAGTTGTGGAGTAAGAGTGTTTCCTGTAGCTATTGTGTGTCTAATGAGGTTAATAAGTATGTGTAGATGAAGTGGCAGATTTAAATAGATAAACACTCACTAACTCACTCACTCTCTCTCCTGTTGACTAATTAGCCAGTGAGGATGGAGTACTACAAACTACCGAGCAGTGTTTCATCCAGACATTCTTGCAAGGGGGGGCAAAATAGAGTTTTGAAAATGTAAGGGGGGGCGGGCGGCACTGGTCACCATGGGAGTGAAATAGAATTATTGGAAGGCCTATGTCCTACATTAAAAAAACATAATCATATCTAATGAGGTCTGCATATGTCAGATCCTGACAAGTTAATTCAGCTACTCATTTTCACCTCCACCGTCTAGCAATTTTCAGTCAACTGTGACATTCACTATTTAGATGCTTTTCACACACTATTCAACTCTGACTCTCACCTCCCCTTAGGTTTATCACACGTTGATTCACACTTACGGTTGCTGGCTGGCTATAAAAAGGCCAGCCCTCAGCTCACCGTAGCAGTTGTTGAGTTTTGATCTATACAGATTCTACAACTTCCAGAACCAGAACTCTAAGCACTCGTAGTCCCTGACAGCTTAAGATAGTCTCAAATGGATATTCGCTCTTTCTTCTGTGGTGCAAGCTCTTCAAAGTCACCTGGCCACTCAAGTAGCAGTGACACAGAAGATAAAATTGACAGCAATCAATCTGATACTGAGTTTTTGGAGCCAAGTCCTGCCAAGAAAAGATTAATTGTCCATGAGAAGCATGCAAAGGAAAGATTAACTACACATGAGAAAAGCAAGAAAATCACTGCAAGCAGTCGAAAATACAACAAAAAATGGGAAGAGAGCTTCAATTGGCTGATGTTTGATAAAAATTTCCAAGGAGCTTTTTGTAAGGTTTGCAGGAAGAGAGGAATTTCTCTTCAAAGAACAGGAGGAACATGGATCTCAAAACCTTTCACGAACTGGAAGAAGGCAATAGAGAAGATGAAAATTCATGCAAAGAGTGATATTCACCTCCTATCATGTGAAGCAGAGATGGCTGCAGCTACAGCACTACAAGAAGGGTCAGTCATTCAGCAACTCCAACAAATTAATGATGAGGAAAAGTTGAAGAACAGAATGGCCATTAAAGCTCTAATTCGTTGCACCCATTTTCTAGCTCGTCGCCACATTCCCCACACAACAAATTTTGATGAACTTATTGATCTAATCGTAAGTTGTGGTGCAGAAGATTTAAAGGGGTTCCTTGAAAGAAAGCTAGATTAAATGCAACCTACACATCTAAAGTTGCTGTTGTTGAATTTGTTGAGGCAGTTGGCTTATGGGCTGAAGAATGTTTACTGAAACGGCTTCGCCAAGCTTCCCATTTCAGCATAATGGCAGATGAGTGCACTGATGTGACGACCACAGAAGAGCTTTCAATTTTCTTCCGCTGAGTGAACATGGACGGTCAACCTGTTAAACACTTCTTGGATATAGTTCCATTGAAAGCTACTGATGCAAAGACTATTTATTCTGCCCTTGTTGAATTCATGAAAGATAAAAACATACAGATTAGCAAGCTGGTGGGTATGGGATTCGATGGAGCAGCTACTTTCTCTGGGAAACACAATGGTGTGCAGAGTCTCCTGAAGAAAATTTCACCTCATGCACTTTTCGTACACTGCCATTGCCATTTGCTACAGCTAGCATGCGTTCAAGCAGCTAATGCTACCAGTGGGATAAAACATGTGTACATCACACTCACCACCCTCTGGAAATTTTTCCACTATTCTCCTAAGCGAGCTGAGAGTCTCAAAGCAGTACAGCAGGTGCTTGACTTACCTGAGCTGAAAGTTGTGAAACCATCAGATACTCGCTGGCTGTCCCATGAACGCTGTGTGAAGGCAGTCAAAGCTAGCTACAGTGCAATTGTGACTGCTCTAAACAATATCTATGAGCAGACACATGCACCTGAAGCTCTAGGTATCAGTAAAGCCTTATGTAGGCCCTCAACTTTAGTGGCCATATACCTCCTTGATTATGTTCTGCCACAAGTGGCGAAGTTGAGCAGAGCTCTCCAGACTGAGAGAATAGACTTGACAGCTATCACCCCTCTTGTTGATGCCACTCTCAATACACTTGATGATGCCATGTTACCTGCTGCTAACTGGGTATTAGAACTGATGGATGCAAAGAATGAGATCGAAGAAGTCACTGACATCACGTTAACCACGGAAAGCATTGCTACATTCCAAGGACAAGTGGCTGAACCGTTTATCAGGATGCTGAAGGCAAACATATCCAGCAGATTTATTTCACAAGATATTGTCTCCTCATTTGGCATCTTTGATCCGAAGAAAGTGCCAGCTGCTGACTCTTCTGACTTCCAACTATTAGCTCACTATGGTGCAGAGCTGCCTGCTAAGACTGCTGGTGGAGATGAATACACCAAAGAAGCTCTTATTTCCCGCGAAACCCGAGAGGAGTGGAAAACATTTCGAAGCTACTTATCGAAGAAGCCGAAAGGTAACCTGCACTTGCAGTTGAAAGAGCTCACCACAAGTGACTTAGTGAAATTTTTCCAAACATTAGCACCCTGGCAAACATATGTCTATCTATCCCTGAGCACTGCTTCAGTGGAAAGGAGCTTCTCCAAAATGAAACTAATTGAAACACGAATTCGAAATCGAATTGGGCAATCACAATTATCCTATTTGATGAAAATAGCCATGGAGACACCCGAGACGCTCTCATCTACACAATTAAATGACATTATTACAGTATGGAACAAAAAACCTAGACGAATTGCTGTGTGAATATTGTTTATTATTAATTTGGTTTACATTTTTCTCTTAATAAATATCGGTTCTTTCAAAAGGGTGGGGGGCACTTAGAATCCAAGGGGGGGCATTTAGAACCCAAGGGGGGGCAAATGTCCCCTTTCGCCCCCCCCTAAATGAAACCCTGCCGAGTGTTGATGGTGTTTGTTTGTTAGCACTCTGCTGATGAGGTCATGTACTGGTGTGTGTGCGTGTGTGTGTGTGTGTGTGGCTGTGTGGTGTAGTGGTTGTGTGGTGTAGTGGTTGTGTCCTGGGCTCAGGGCCCTCAGTCCTGAGTTCAAGCCCAACTCAGGCAATGTTTCCATCTGATTTTCCATCTGCCTCCCACCAGCCCCTCCAGTCCACCCAGCTGTGATTGGGTACCTGGCATTTGCTGGGGTGCAAGTTCAAGGCCTTTTCTTGCAACAGCAATGGTCCAGATGGGACTTCGGGTGCCCACACTACTTGCTGTGAGGAAAGGCCTGTTCTCCTGCGAGTTCCTAGCCCGGCTCCAGGAGCTTTGCTTGCACGGCTCACAGTGCCTGCTTAGTGCACAGGCATCCTGGCTCTGCCAGGTGCGCGTGACCGCCTAGCGGCAGCAAGAAAATTTGCATTTTGCATTTGCATTTTTGTGTGTGTGTGTGTGTGTGTGTGTTGTGTATGAAAGGGGTCCATTCTCTTTGACATTTAATGAGTAAAAGAAGGCTGAGAAAGAAATTGTGAAAGAGAGAGAATACATCAAATAACAAGTATGTTATTGAATATATTATTGAGTGTAGACTACTCAGGTCTGGTTGTAACTTAATCCCATCCCGGGAAAATTTCTATCGATTGAACTTTCATGGGATTAAATTAAAACTACCTAAGCAAGATTTACTAAACAAGATTGACCCTGCTAAGTAGTAACAAGCACACAAAATCACCCTCTGTTTGTCTGTGCTGGAGAATGAGGAAATTATAATATATAATTATTCACATTATAATTATATAAATATTCACATTAAGATCAGTGATTGTGACAAACTGTAAAGTTGTGGGATCCAATGGTGAAGTCACTTTACAGTATTGGAAGGACAGCAAATGTTGTGATGAACAAAGTTGTGTGCGGTATTTGTTTTTGTTTAGTTATGGAGTGTGTGTGTGTGTGTGTGTTTGCTCAGGTTTGAGTTGAAGGAATGGAATATGCCGGCAGACATCATGCAAGTGTGTAGAGGACACGTGGCAGAGATAGCCAGACAGTGTGTGGAGCCTCCCCTCAAACCTAAACCCAGGTGAGAACACACACACACACACACACACATACATACACACACACACATACATACACACACACACACACCACTCATACATACACATACATACACACATACATACACACATATATACATACATGGCACATGCTAATTATTGGTATTATTATAATTGGTGTTAATTTAATTGTTGTTGTTTTATTTAACAATAGGAACCATTTTAGACATTTAGTATTTAGTATTATGGTGCATTTGAGTCGAGTCATTGTGAGCACTGTGTGTGTGTGTGTGTGTGTTTGTGTGGTATAGTGACCCTCCTTTTGAACCCCGACCTTCTCTACAAGCCCTGGCTGACTACATAGTCAAAGATACAGTTCGAACTTATCCTCTAGAGGATTGTCCTCTCTGCATGAACCTAGCCCTCCCAGAAAACCCACAGGTAACTTACCGTGAACCCTTGGTTCTGATTAAATCTAGGACTAATTAATTAAATAGAACTAGTTAAGAACTAGTTATTAGTGAGAATGTCTTGTTCTGAGGATTGTGCAGAGGAACATTGTAATAAACAAATGAAATGTGTGCAGTCTCAGAGATTGGTAAGGTGTTAATGTATACTAATACCAACATCTGACCAATTGTTTACTTCTCCATTAAAGATAAATTTAACAAATACGACTGATTAAATATAGTTTTTTTATATACTTAGTATTTTTTTTGTAAGTCATCCACTTAGTTGATAGGTATGGTGACCCACCCCCTTCCAACCGTGTTGTTTTTTTACGTAAGTTTTGACCCAAATATATTTGGGTCTCTCCTTGTTGCTAGCACTGGATCTGCCCCTGCCAGCCAAGTAAGGGATGAGGTGATCTTTGTCAGCTTTACTATCCGCTGTGTTTGGTTGTAATGTACTACTACTTACTCACTCTCTCACTCACTTATTCCCTCAGGCTAGAGTGGAACAATGGCTTATTAGTTTGTTCATTGTGTGTGTGTGTGTGTGTGTGTGTGTGTGTAGTGTCTGGGATCTAAATATAGTGGGGATAAAAATAGCTACAATTTAAATTACGATCACATTTTTATGAGTTTCTTTGTGATTTATAATAATAGCAGTATGTTTGTTTTGTTTTGTTGTTTTGTTTTGTTTTCATTTTTAACGGGCAAGAAGTTGAACCATCTGGTTATTTACATAACGTATATTGGCTGTTAAAGTTAAGAAATGGTATTATTATAATTATTTCCATTCAGAATGACTTTGTATTTCATGTATGAAATTACTTGTGATAGAAATTCTTCCCTCAATAGTCTCAACCATGGGGACACAGTTTTTATTATATGTTGGACATTTTCCTTCGAGTATTACTGCATCACAAGAGTATTTAATATTTTACCAATTGAATGCTTCAACGCACCCTTGTGTAGTCCTGGAGGACTAAATTTTTCTAATTGTGGTATAATTATCTCTAAGAATTTACTGAAGCATCCAACGTAACTTGTCGTATAATATGGGAGTGACCGTGAAATACCTGCCCTTATTGTGTGCGGACTCATGCAATAAATATTGTGTATATGTAATTGATATTTATTCTCTCACTTTTTAACTTTTTATTCACTCATTTATATTTCCGTAAATATTCCAAAAAAAGTCCCCCTCCCCCCTCCCCTCCCGTGCTCAGTAAAAGTTTGCTTCGAATACCAAATCTATCGATATATTGAATCTGGTCTTCCAGCCACTCTATGAGGAGTCATGCAGTTGTCATGGTGATGCTTGATTTTTTTATTTGATTTTTTTATTTTTTATTATTTTATTTTTTTTTTATGTTCCCTGGAGTGGTGTGATAACAGAGATGTGGGTAAATGATTGGGTTCAGTTGCCATGACTGCAATATGAGATAAGCTTGAGTGATCACAATTATAATGTTAATGATTCTTGGCTTGTGTCAAGTTGTTTGTTTGTGTGTGTGTGTGTTTAGGATGTTATATCAGATGAAAATGATCCTAATTATGTTTACCGAGTGTATTGTGGCCACTGCTATCACCGACATTGTTTAGACGTCTACTGCAAGACACCGCCATTTGCAGGTACACACACGTACAACTCTTACATAGTCATACTCTTACCTTAAGGCTTGTCCTAACTTCTGGGCTAGTTAGCGAACACTAGTGTTAAGGCTTGTCCTAACTTCTGGGCTGGTTAGCGAGCACTAGTGTTAAGGCTTGTCCTAACTTCTGGGCTAGTTAGCGAGCACTAGTGTTAAGGCTTGTCCTAACTTCTGGGCTAGTTAGCGAACACTAGTGTTAAGGCTTGTCCTAACTTCTGGGCTAGTTAGCGAACACTAGTGTTAAGGCTTGTCCTAACTTCTGGGCTAGTTAGCGAACACTAGTGTTAAGGCTTGTCCTAACTTCTGGGCTGGTTAGCGAACACTAGTGTTAAGGCTTGTCCTAACTTCTGGGCTGGTTAGCGAACACTAGTGTTAAGGCTTGTCCTAACTTCTGGGCTGGTTAGCGAACACTAGTGTTAAGGCTTGTCCTAACTTCTGGGCTGGTTAGCGAGCACTAGTGTTAAGGCTTGTCCTAACTTCTGGGCTGGTTAGTGAACACTAGTGTTAAGGCTTGTCCTAACTTCTGGGCTGGTTAGCAAACACTAGTGTTAAGGCTTGTCCTAACTTCTGGGCTGGTTAGCGAACACTAGTGTTAAGGCTTGTCCTAACTTCTGGGCTGGTTAGCGAGCACTAGTGTTAAGGCTTGTCCTAACTTCTGGGCTAGTTAGCGAACACTAGTGTTAAGGCTTGTCCTAACTTCTGGGCTGGTTAGCGAACACTAGTGTTAAGGCTTGTCCTAACTTCTGGGCTAGTTAGCGAACACTAGTGTTTAGGCTTGTCCTAACTTCTGGGCTGGTTTGCGAGCACTAGTGTTAAGGCTTGTTCTAACTGGGCTAGTTAGCGAACACTAGTGTACACTAGTGCTCGATAGCTGCACCAACAAGCTAAATGTCATAATAATGCAGCTTCTCCAACCTTTAAATAATAATGATCACCTGAAGCTATTGGTGTTTAATTAATAGTAGTCTAGACAGATATTTCGTAGTGATTATTAGATTTATTCTTGCCAGTTTTCCCAATTAGTGTGTCCTTCTAGAGGTGAGGTTGATATTTATTATACTTCTGTTTTGGCTGGTAGGTGGTAAGAAATGTCCAAAATGTCACCAGAGAATATTCCACGATAAGTTCAATGTACAACCGAAGCTGGCAGAAGATCTCTGGGCGCACCAAGAAGCTAGGAAGAGGGAAATTGCTGAAGTAGCGGATTTTTTGGGTGTATAGTTTTTAATGTAGTCATGAATGTAGTTAATTTATTTTTTATTATGTATGTATGTATATGTTTGTGTATGTCAATCCATTTTTAATGTTGGTACATCATCCTGTCCAATATTTTTGAAAGGTCAGATTTAATTGCATTTTACCACAAGGACCTAGCTGAAAGGTTTCCCAGGTAGGTTAATCTGATAAGTACAGACATGAAAGTGAGGCCTGGGACTACACCAGTGAACACTGCCATAGAAACCTTACTGGACACTGTAGTTTATGTTTGACTTGTTGTCATGATCATCACCTTTGAATTTTAAGTGAATTAAATTATATATAATTATATATAACTGTATTTCTTCCTAATTTACAGCAAGTGTAGTTTCTTTTTACTATTTAACTTTTCAATCCAGAGAAATACAGTAAAACATGCAACTGCTTATATTCAATTGGTTTACACGATCCTAATTATCCTAATGTTTGAGCTTTTGAAAAAGAAATTCGTTCTAAAGAAAATGAGAAAGAAATTCAAATATAAAATTTCACAAGAATAGGCCAAGAGTTGCTAAAAGCTAAAATATTACGTTATTTTTATTAAATTATTTTTCCTAACAAAAAATTTGGAAGTTTTTCATTGAGTGAATTTAGTTCAGGAGTTACACCAGTATGTCTAGTTCACACTTTTTTAAGAAGGGAATAACAGATTCAGTAAATTTGTATTTACTTGGGTCATTAATTAGAAGACTATCTTTTAGGATAAACTTTCAAAGCCATGGCCACTTTTAAAGAAGCTCTAGTCTATGCAACTTTAAGGAGTTTCAACACTCCACATGAAAGTCTGCACTTGCATCCATACAAAGTTTGAACTCTCAAGTTGAAAAACAAAGTAATTAATCAAATCTTTTGTGCATATTATGAGTGACCAGAACAAAGAAGCCCAGCAGGGATATACCTTGCAAGTCAATGTAATTTTGCAATGACCAGTACCACATTAAAAAAATGCAAAATATATTATGATTCTAATGCTTGTTTGCAATTCACACAGATTATTATAGTGAAGAAATATATAAATTGAATACAATGGGAAAGATATCAATGTTTAATCATAATATGTAAAGTCTTTGTTGAGCAACAGGATGCAGACACATTGTTGCTCACAATTAGGCACTTCTTACTCTTGGCTCTTCTGTTATATTAAAGAAATAGTAAATGAGAGGCTGAGTGAGTATTTCTTTACCTTATGGAACTAGGTGGTGCTGCACCATCATCAGTAAAAAGGTTTGGGGGGTGGGAATTTTGGAAATAGTATGACATCATCATTACATCATGCAAGGTCAAAAGTGACCACTACTTCCTTTCTCTCAACCTCTACAAAAACTCCTTGCAAACTGATATTACCACAAGTGAGCACCCAGCACTTTTTTTTCCTTCCTGAAGAAGAAGATGAAGGTGCTTATAATATTGACTCTAGTAGGTGTGGCACTGGCCAGCCACAACTGGTGCAGAGAAGACAGAAGGAGAAGATGCGAGAACAGCTGCGAACACATCACATCTGAAAGATGCCCACGGTTTTTCTTCTATGCTTGTCCTGAGAGGGAAAATGACAGGTGCATATGTCGATTATATCACTCCAGCAATAACAGGACCATCAGAAACCCTGTCAGAGACTGCTTCAGAGATATTGAAATGTGCAAAGACAAGGAATGTCCCAGAGGCTTTTGGTGCAGGGAACAAGTCCAGTACTGTGATGATAAGGACAGCAAGTGTGAAAGAGGAAGCGACAGGAGGATCGAGGCCAAGTGTGTCAGACGAACATGTGTCGGAGTAAGTGCAGATACTCGCTGACTAGTGCGTGTTGTTGATGCTATCATTTATTTGTTAGTTGTTTTTGTTTGTTTTACAAACATATTCAGTAAACAAGAATAAAGCAGCTCTAAAAACTATTTTGCTTTTTAAAAGTATTATCAATATTTGTGTGTGTGTGTGTGCACTTTTATTCGTTTAGGTGAGGTGTTCAGAGGGCAAAAATTGCACAATGTTTCGTGGAAGAGATGGTGAGCGTCGTCCACGATGCATTGCTACTAGCCCTCGCAATTGCGACGACAAAATCTGCAACAGAAATGAGAGGTGTGAAGTAAGAGAAGGTAGACCACACTGCCGTGCTATGACTGAAGAGGAGAGATGCCGCAACGTGCCGTGCAGGGAAGGATTCAGGTGTGCAAATGGCGAGTGCGTGAGGAGAAGATGCGAAGACATTCGATGCGATAGAGACTACGAGTGCAGAGAAGTGAGGATTAGAGACGAGAGAATCAACAGATGTGTTCGTCGCATCACCAAGGAGCGCAGATGTGAGGATATTGACTGCGAAGATGGATTTAGGTGCGAAATAAGGGAGGTCAGAGAAGACGGAAAACGTGTACGTCGTCCAGTATGTGTAGACAGAATGAGGAGAGAAGCCAGGCCTCCACGAAGGATGGATGAGATAAGGTGTCGGGAGGACGAAGAGCGTATTATGTGCGAAAATGAGAACAGGGAAAGGATTGCCAGGTGCAGACGTCGTGATGATAGGGACGACAGAAGAGAGAGGGAAGATCGCAGAGATGAGAGAGAAGATCGGGAGAATCGCCCCACTAATGAATCCAGAGTGAGGCGTCCACTCTCAAGAAGGCCCCCACGAGATTGCAACGAGACAAGATGCTGGAGAGATGAGAGGTGCCGGATCTTCACCTTCAGGGGAATGCGAATTGCATCATGCGTTTCTGAAAGTACGTTATCTATAAAATTATATTGATTTAGTGCAAGTTAGGTTACAAAAAGTCATGAAATGTTTGAGACAGTAACATTTAACAAGAGTGCCGTGAATTTGTTTCAGTTGTCAATTCATTCTTAACGTTCACTGCAATTATACTTGTCAAAGGCTGAGCAATTATGTTGTTTTGTATTAGGAACTCCTAGAGAGTGCCGTGATGCAAGATGTGAAACTGGAGAAGAATGCCACATCTTTACTAGCACTGAAGTCTCCAGACATGCCGTGTGCTTCCGCAATATTACGAAAGAATTAGAGCCACGTCGTGAGGCAGAGAGGTGTGAGGAACTTCGCTGTGAGGGAGAGTTCACGTGCTATCGCAGGCGTGATAATGGCCGCTGGAGGGCACGTTGCCGCAGACACGAGTCGAGGAGGAGACCAGCTCAATGCTGGAACAGACGTGATATCTTTAGATATTGGAGATTCGACTATGACAGGCGTGAAGATCGATGCGAGGAACGCGTCATCCGCTCTACCGATGCCCCACGTCCTAGGGCAGATCGTGAAGACGAAAGACGCGAGGAACGAAGACCTGAGGCAATAATTCGTCGCGAGGAGGATCGCAGAGAAGACAGAGAGCGCGAATGGGAGAGAAGGTTTGAGGAGAGACATAACAGACCTGACCGCTGTCTCGAAGTACAGTGTATTGATGGCGAAGAATGTGTAGTTGAATTTTCTGAAGATAGGTGGTGGGCTCGTTGTGTCAATGTAAGTGAAGTACGGTAAAGGGTCATGTACAATTATAATTATTTTATGTTCGTTTATAGAGAGACATGAAAAATCAAACTGAAAGATTCCGAAGGCGAAGACGAAGCTGTGAGGAGATAGAGTGTGAAGAGGGATTCAGGTGTGAGGAGAGGAGAGAAGATGATGGTGAGAGAAGAATTCGCGATGTGAGAGAAAGGAGGGAAGACAGAGAGTTTGATGAACGCAGACGAAGAGATAATGACAACATTACTAACTCCAGAAGGAGAGAAGATAGAGAGCGAGAAGAGTATAGATCACGTGATCATATCAGGAGAGAAGAAAGAAGAAGAAGGGAAGACGATGAAAGAAGGAATAGGAGAAGAGAAGAGGACAGAACCTGTGAAAGAGATGACAGAGAAAGGTCGGACGAGACAGATGAGAGGGAGGACAGCAGATGTGAAGATAAAGAAGATGAGAGAAGGCCTGAAGATGTAAGAAAAGAAGAGAGAAGGCGTCGTGATGAGAGAAGGCGTGAAGATATCGAGAGGGAAGAGAGAAGAAGGCGTGACGACAGAAGGCGAAGGGATGAAAGGAGGCGTGAGGATAGAGATCGCGAAGAGGCCAGAAGGAGGGAGGACAGAGAACGTAGGGAGAGGATAAGTAGGGAGGACAGAGACCGCCGTGAGAGAAGGAGAATAGAGTGGGTGGATCGTGGAGCTCGATGTGTCCGTGATCGATGCTAGCTTGATTCATGAACCTTGAACTCTTGAACTTGAACATTGTGTGTTTGTGTGTTTTGTGGATTAGACATTTTGTGTATAGCTAATTAGAATACACATTTTGTTGCATACAGAAGTACTTTAAAAACAATGAAAGTGAGCTTGAAAAGATTTATTATAATTGTGTTATCATGTCTCTAGTTACGGCAATGCATTCTTTGGATTTCTCTGGAATCTCTATTATAAATAGACTCCCACATTATATTATATATATTTATTCCACCCTAGATGTCTTCACAATGATATCTTTAGGTACATGTACTGTAGATCATTACCCTTGTAGTTATAGCAACCTGCCAAACTTTTCAATTTTCTCAGTTTTTACAGCTACCTTCCTCTGGTGTACCCTGCTCTACAGGGTTAGAGCAGCTGCTAAAATAGAGTGAAAAGAGACCATAACAAAATCTGTAAACTGTCTTGGTAATTATAGTTAACAAAAAATTTACAAGGCTGTAGAGGTTAGCAACACATTATACACTAATTTATAATTTTGTTTTGGTTGACAATGGACACCTTTTCAGGCAGTGTGGGGTGTGTGGGTAGCCCCTACTACCAACTTTACACTGAGTTACCCTTCCCCTAGTACTAACTACAGTAGTAAAGATATCTAGTGTGGAATAAACCACTTATTACACTTGTCAGAGTGATATGGCAAAATATATATTTCACTCTCAGGCTTTATTTTTACTCGCCTCTGGCTCGTGAAAATAAATTAGCCTGCTCGTGAAATATTTTGCCATATCACACTCTGACTCATGTAATATGTACTACATTATATACATATAATATATATATATACACATTGTATATAATAATACACAAATACATGTACGTAGTGAGAGAGATAGGCATGTTTATTGTTGTTTTTTTGTTTTTGTTTTTTGTTGTTGTTGTTTTTATGGCTGTGCTTATGATGTTGCTTTTGTTCATTGTGCGGTATCACTGATACATTCTAAATTATTCAGTTATACAGCGAAACCTCCCTTAACGGACATTCCATATAACCTCTCTGCAATGGACACAATAGTAAATGCACCGATGGGACTTACCATAACTAAATAAGAACCTCTATGTAAAGTACACCTCTGTATAATGGACAAATATGGTTGTCCCTCAAGTGTCCATTATTCAGAGGTTTCACTGTGTAGTATTTATTTTTCAGGCTAAACATCACAAAAGCTGAGATGTGCAAGATTGGTAGCTGGTGGGTTGGGTGGAAACATGTGGTAACCCAATACACATTATTTACTATAGCTAGTATTAAGTCACCAATACCTCTCAAATCAATTCATTTAGCAAAATAATGTTGAATAGTGCAATTATTAATTGAAGAAGTTAATAATTATAAAGAATAATGTGCTTTTTTATACTCAAGACTTCACTTAAATTGTGCTAGTTAGCTATAGTAAAGTTATTAGCGGAGTGTGTATGAGATACTTTCTTAACATTTATTTGAGAAATTTGCTTTTGCAACAATTTTGTGTGTAAGAATAATTAAACTATACAAGTAAAATTTCCCAGGTAGCTAGAACTATGCCGCCAAGTCTTTTCATTAGTATGAATAGTTAAATACTTTTACACTAGCTACTCCATCAGCTCAATCAAGAACTTTTCTCCAACAAACCAAACTAAAGGTGTTCAGTGTAGAGAGTGGCCTTCTACTCTAACCAGCCTTGTTAGCCACACTATATACAGCCACTTCACCTAATTGAAACCAAACTAGCTTTAAGTGAAAAAACAAAACAAAAAAACAAAACGACTATAACACCATGCAAAAAGTGTGATATACACTAGTGTATAACAATGATAATCTTCTAGTATACAACTGGAATACTCCTGGTATTCTTCAGGTATACACTATGTGTAAAAGTGGCTTATAAGTACCGTAATACGCCATTAGGTATAACAGTAGTATTCTCCAGAAATACACTAGTGTGTACACATGTGTATAACTGATGTATTACATTGTTATTTTGTGTGTATACTTGAATAATAACCACGCAGTACACTGGTATTACTCTGCTATACCACTGTGTATTAACTGTGTATTATGCTGGTATTCCTTTGTTATACCACTGTGTATTACATGGTTATTACTTTGCTATACGCCTGTGTATTACATGGTTATTACTTTGTTATACCACTGTGTATAACATGGTTATTACTTTGCTATACCACTGTGTATTACATGGTTATTCCTTTGTTATACCACTGTGTATTACATGGTTATTACTTTACTATACCACTGTGTATTACATGGTTATTACTTTGCTATACCACTGTGTATTACATGGTTATTACTTTGTTATACCACTGTATATTTTGCTGGTATTATTTAGCTACAATAATTTAAAAATAATTGTAGTAACAAAAATATTATCAAAAATTTGTGAATTACACACAAAAAATTAATAGATTTGTTCAGTTTGAAAATTAGTTCTTTGCTTCTTTAGGTAGGTCCACTTTCAATGGAATTCCAAGGGATCAAAGGACATTGTATTTATCCGATATCATTGTAGGTGTGACGTCGGTCCACTTTCTTCGGCAGTATACCTTCACCTCTCAAATTTCTGTAACAAAAATATTATGTGCATTATATAGAGCAAGAGTGCAACTACCTCAGTAGCTACATTGACAAAACACACACCCACACACACACAAATTTTTTTTTTTTAATAGCAAGTACCTTGTACCTTGTTTTAACATGCTCTTCATCTTGCACAGATGAATGTATTTCCCTCTCTCCTGTCTCGTGTCCTACGTGCCTATATCATATATACATATAATATCAGTCAATGTAGTTTTTAATACTCAAAGAAAGGAATTTTACAGACATCAATGGCCATTTTGTTGAAGAAATTGTTATTGATAATGTTGTATCAGTGACCCTTACCTATAAACAAATCCACTATTGGCCCTTACCTTAAACCCCTCTCTCTTACCTATGCACACAACTTTCTTAGCAACCCTTACCCATGAACAATATTTATTGTGACCATTACCTATAAACATATCTACTCAATTATTAAAAACATCATTTTAATCGAGTTTCACTTGAACTATCAATAAGAATGCCGCTATCTCATGTATATACGTAACCATTGTAACAAACTCCTTGTATAGCTCAATGACCCTGTACCTATCAACTCTGTGGCTGGGGGAGGAATCTCGGGATGGCCCTGTCTCTATATGAAACACTGTCGATCTGTACCCAAAATGCCTCTCCTACTCATGAACATGCCCCCTGATAAATACATCTCTGTGATCAAGCATTCTCAATTATTGGCTATTTATACATATAAATACATCTCTCAAATCTTATTCTAAGAAACTTAGTATTCCTCACCAGTAAGTGCCATATCTTAGTGATCTTTACCTACATATATGATGTGAACCGATCTTTTTTTTAGCAACCTGACTTAAACAGTTTTCCTTATAAATAAACATAGCTACTACACTTAGAGATCCTTACCAATGAACACATCTCTCTAAGTGACCCATACCATGTGAACACACCTTACCTATCCTTAGGTGACCTAACCTATGAACACATTTAATGACCCTTACCTATTTTTATGTGACCTAACATCTCTTTAGGTGGTGACGTAGCCACTAACAAATCTCTTTAAGTAACCCTAACTTGTGAACACATCTTAAACATCCCTTACCCATCATTAGGTGACAATTTACGAACACATCTCTCTAAATAACCGCTACCATATGAACGTGGGTACAGGGAGACTACAGGAATGGGTACAGGGAGACAATAGGAGTTGGTACAGGGAGTCTATAGGAGTTGGTACAGGGACTCTATAGGAGTGGGTACAGGGAGACTATAGGAGTGGGTGCAGGGAGACTATAGGAGTTGGTACAGGGAGTCTATAGGAGTGGGTACAGGGACTCTATAGGAGTGGGTACAGGGAGACTATAGGAGTGGGTACAGGGAGACTATAGGAGTGGGTGCAGGGAGACTATAGGAGTTGGTACAGGGAGTCTATAGGAGTTGGTACAGGGAGTCTATAGGAATGGGTACAGGGAGTCTATAGGAGTTGGTACAGGGAGTCTATAGGAGTGGGTACGGGGAGTCTATAGGAGTTGGTCAGGGAGACGATAGGAATTGGTACAGGGAGTCTATAGGAGTTGGTACAGGGAGTCTATAGGAATTGGTACAGGGAGTCTATAGGAGTTGGTACAGGGAGTCTATAGGAGTTGGTATAGGAGTTGGTACAGGGA
>WLWD01001638.1_pt1:0-12500 | contig 23365 bp, 25 predicted proteins | sample 6712731 | NCBI WGS metagenome assembly WLWD01 (sample SAMN12718690, study PRJNA576275) | sponge metagenome | isolation source: marine sponge | host: Mycale hentscheli | place: New Zealand: South Island, Marlborough, Capsize Point | collected 2014-11-01
CATGTGAGTAGGAATAGCAGTAATTACTCTGGGCAAAAGAAAGACCCTACACAACCAGAAAAAGACCAGGACATCCAGAATTCTTCTAGTGGTGCATATGCTATACTAGATTTGGTAAACATCATCAAAACTTTATGAATGTACCCAGTTGTCTAAAGATAAATTTAATGGTTGCCATGGTTCCTAGCCTCAATCTTCTTTTATGTGAAAAGATAAACTGTACACCTTGTTTATAGGAAACCAATGTTACTCCAATGAAATTATCATTCTCGCTTCACATCATAAAAAACATAATTTACCTCGCACATAGATTTTCAGAATGACACCATAGATAAAAGTTAACACGGATGCTTTTGCTTTCATTGTAGTAGTGGTAGCACTTATGAGTATTTTGAATGAGAAACTGAAAAATTACTGCCATGTCCAAAGAGATACATAAAATATTTTTTTTAGTTGTTACTGTTATCCTTCAACATGGATTTTTATTATCTCAAAAATAAATTTTCTAGTGTGCTACTAAAAACAAAAAACAATTGGGAATAATACAGTCTTATAGATTTGTGTTACAGACAAAATAATCTCTATTATATTTCATGTAACCTCTGCTTATCCCCACAGGAAATTTAGAAATACCTTTCAAAAAATAATTCAGTTGTCAACTACTCACCTCAACGCTGAAGCCTATGTACCATAGGAATACATCCACTCCACCCATATTGATGCAATACATTCACACAGCAGTCTCGCGGGGCAGGTCTTTTTACTAATCATGATCCTTCCCCCGCGTGTCATGTTAGGGTTGTTAGCGTTGTTATAGGCCAGAGGAAATCTTTCCCTGCTAGAGATTAATCGGTACAGCCCCTTTAACAATGCTTCGGACTACCATTTCCAGTCATTATTATTACTTTTGTATGGTAAACTCATTTGGCCTGGTGATATCACTTGTAATAAATTTTCTGGATAGAGGTTATTATATTGTTTACTGTTACAGTTCAGCTATAAATGAACAGTCATAGGACAAATGCATGTTTTTTCCATATAGTATTAAGAAATAGTTATTTTAATGGACAGTGTAGTGGTGTACATTTTTTATTTGATCAATTAATTTATTGTAACTTCACTGTAAGTTATGTCAATTTTATACAAAATTTTTGTTTAATTTGTCATGCATAAGCTGTAAAGAAATTAAATAAATGAATGAATAAAAAGAATGAATAAGAATAAATGAATGAGAATGAATGAATGAGAACGCATAAATGAATGAAAGAGAATGAACAAATGCATCCATTCGATTCCATTGATATAAAACTTTGGTAATGCAGTATCAAGGGACCCTTTACCAAGCTAAAAAATGCTACATCAGCACCAAAAACAAGCTGATCAGTAACTGATGATTTTACTGTGAATCATGTTCTTAACGTGGCCATTTTCACTCTAAAAACCAAATGCGGAAGTAGTCCAAAGTGAACTCCATAAACTAACATATTTTGGAATGTGGTTTAGAGCATGGGCATTTGTCGTACATCTGATAATGCCATAAATTTGTCGCAAAAGACTAATAAAGTTTAAAAGCTTATGCTCTGCTTAGCGTATTGCTACTGGTACCAAAAAATTGTGCAGTAAAATATGAATGGCATTAACTAGAAGAGCATAATGATGAATATAGAGAGAGAAAAGATACAAAATAATTAGCGGTAGTGAGTAATACTATAGCCAAGATCGCAGTTCAGAAGCTTTCCAATAATTTAAATGGCATTCAATTGAATGTGGTGCTCTGCTTAGTTCATAAGGAGGACAATGTTTTATAAGGCATTGGTTAATTTTTTTCATGTGTCGCCCTAAATTGTATGGTTGACTATGATGCTTACAATCAAACCAACTGTGAAGAAGCCAGCGAGTTACTCCTTCAAAAACAGCATGCATGTAATCTACAGGCACGGAATCCACAAGGTTAAAACAGTGTTACAGAACTGAATGTCCTTTAATATCAAGAATTAAAGTACTTTTTATAATTATTTCATCTTCACACTTTCTAATGGAAGGATTTATTCGGGCAGGGAATTCTTGGAAAATATATACTTGAGCACCATTCTGATGTCCACCGGGATAAAGAAAAACTGAGCAGTTATATTCTCCATTAAATTAAAAGCAGCAGCCTTTGCAGGCCGAAAACACCTAGTATTATTTTTCATCGCACATTTTTCATTCCTGTAGGAGTCAGAAGAGTTATACCAAGGGTCGCTAATATTTTAATAGAATTTAAAATAAGAATTAACAATCGATGCATAGGAGGCTTACTGGGACCATACAAATGTGAATTGACAATAAAAATTTTCAAAATTCAATCTGATGTTGTTGATGGTAAATTAATGATCACCAAATATACCTGTCATAGACTTGTAGAGGAAGAATTAAATATCGGACTACCATCAGTAAATATTGACAAAGCTAGATGTTCTGGTGTAAAAAAAAAACCTTCTTGTTTCAATTGTAAACTTTTCTTTATTCCAAATATCTTGAATTTTCCATTATGTAAGGAGTAATATAATGGTTAAAGGAGATCTTTCCATGTATCTAAAAAAAAAAGCAAAAAATATAAGCTATGCATTATAAACACAGCATTCTCAGCAATGTATTTTTTTTTAAATGTTAATATCATAGCTGCTTTTCATTTTGGCAAAATTTTTTATTGCTTTGGATTCAGTATGATTCAGTATGATTTAATAGTGCAATTGACAATGTGAAATATTACTCGCCAGCATTTGAGCAGGTTGGGAGTAGTAGCTAGGGTAGTAGCGATTAAGAGAAGAGGAAATGAAGAATTAATTAATAGCAAGCCATGGTATTTATTGTGGATATCACAGATAGTTGTAAAATTGTGGGATATGTTTTACTCGTATTAATTGTTAAATAAAACTCGGCTTTCTTATGTAATTTAAATGCAGCCCATAATTAAACTGAAGAAGGGTATTCCTATTAGATATATACCTGTGCTATTACATATAATAAAGCATACTCAAGTAATAGAAATCATAAATGGTGTTCTACTTAGTATAAATTATAGCTGTAGAGATTTCTTGAGGGGAATGTGAATAATTAACTGAAGTACAACATCTGTTCGTTGTGAATATGTTCCTACAGCAAATTTTGGTTTTTAATAACACTCGATAAAAATTATTTCAAAACAAATTTTAAAAACTCTACGTCTATTATTATAATTCTTATCTAGTGTTATTAAAAACCAATATTTGCTGTAGGAACAGATTCTCAAGAGGTATTGTGACATATCTTACGGCTCAAATAGTAATGTATTGCTTTATTCAATAGGTACAGTGTTTCAGTTGTGACTACCAATTTACTGACAATGACAGAGTAAAAAAATAGATTATATAATGTATTAAGCCAATTATGCATTAATGCTTTGTTAGTGAGAATAGACAAAAAGCTGGATACCTTGCTGAGCAGAATTAAGCAAAATGTCAGTTAAAATAATAACAATAATATATCTTATTAAAATTAAAAATTAATTTTTTTAAATTTAAGAGAAACAGATATATTTCGTTACAAGTAAAAATTTATTAATCATTTTCAAATGTAATAGCATAATAGATCAAGTGAAGTGAAATTGATTAAAGAAGAGTCCGATCTTTTTGTAAGTGATTACCAAGGTTATGGGATATATTTATTACAGACAAATGGTGTCAACCTTAAATTGTTACCTGCCAGAGATTCTATTTATATGGGTTGGAACTACTGGAGGTACCGTTCAAAACTCAGGAGATGCCATCATCACTGCGACTCTAAAACAAAAAAAGTGCTAAGCCACCCATAGAGGCAACAACTGTGGAAAAATTACTGGGTATGGACATCTTGATGATGAATTTTTATTGGGACAAGGATATTAGAGGAGTATAATCTTTCTTATCTCAGACCTAATAAACTATATGGGTATCTCTATTATCTAAGCAAAAAGTGTAGATGGAGTGACCTTTTAGTGGCTGTCGTGGTAGAAATAATGGGACTAGCCATGAGTTTATCTAAGCAAAAAGTATAGATGGAGTGACCTTTTAGTGACTGTTGTGGTAGAAACAATGGGACTAGCCATGAGTGTTTTTGTAAAAGTACTTCAGATCTTTAACTTGCACTAATAAACACAGATTGCAAAATTACCCTCCCAAACTTTGTTACGTTTTGTACAATATATTCTGGACAGTCACAAATGATGGTCCTGTCAGTACTTAATATACATGCATAGTTTAAATGTATTGCTTAATAACATGTGCAAAAAAAACAAACATTGACAACTTTAAAATTGACTGAATTGAATTGACCAGAACAATGACATGTCACTCGCTTGCTGACTAATTTTTTTATTGTTCAATGCTAGTTTATTTCAGCAAATTGTTGTTATTTCTTACTATATAATGTAGACTTCGCTTTAAACATTGTATTATTCATAATATTTGGTTGAAATATTGATATTAAAAAAAAAAAAAACATTTAAAAACGACAGAATTAGAGATCTGAACAGAATTAGAGAACTGCACTGAATCAGAAAAGATCTGCACTCAATCAGAAAAGATCTGAACTTAATCAGAAAAGATCTGAATTTAATCTGAAAAGATCTTTACAGATTCAGAAAAGACCTAAAATGATTCAGAAAATATCTGAACTGAATCGAAAGTGATCTGAACTGAATCAGAAATGATCTGAACTTCATCAGAAAATTTCTGAATTGAATCAGAAAAGATCTGAACTGAATCAGAAAAGATCTGAACTGAACCAATACGATCTGAATGGAATCTGATAAGATCTGAACAAATGCAAACATCCAATCATGAAACTGGCACAACATAAAAATGACAAAGTTGATAAATAGACATCATACATTGGGTGTAGCTGCATGCACTAACCGCAAAAAAAAAAATACAATACATAACACGCAAACAAATCAATATCCCTATCCTCCACAGCTACTTCCACCTGGTGAAACCCCTTCGACAAATCCACTTATGACAACACCTTTCCTTTCCCCACCATCTCTATCCTTTATTTAAACCCTGATATGTAGTATGGCTCATTCACTGTTAGCGAGTTCTGTCTCCTGTACTCTTGTCATAATCTCACTCCCCTATTCTACTTCCTAACTGTTACAAAGGATGACGCCAACTACCAATCACATCTTTCAATCACCCAAGACATCTCCAAAATTCCTAGTTCTTTTATCACTTCCACCCTCAGTCCCAAAGGCACAGAGTAAGGGGCCTGCCTAAAAGATGGGTTGTCCCCAGTCTCAATCTTCACAACCACCTTCATAGTTTTTCCTGGCACATTCGAAAACACTTCTGCCCAACAATTCATCAAATTCCTTCCCATCAAAACCCTCACACACACACCGATTAACTTATTCCTCTCTTCTATCTCATCCACAGCCACATCCAACCTTGCAACATTTTCCATCTCACAATACTTCTTCATACAGTTCACATGCACCATCTTACTATGCTTCACCTTACACTCTCTGCAAATTCTAGAATTAACATCACCGATTCTTTCCAAAACCACATACGGCCCCTCCCAAGAGTCAGCTAGATTGCAACTGAGCCCTGGGATCCGATACAACACTTTCTGTCGAACAGCAAAGTCCATCAAACTAGAACCTCTGCTATTCATTAGTCCCAATCTACTTTCTTTCCCCTTCACCATCTTCAGCTCAGCACAATCTCTCATCACTACCAACCTATCTGCCATATTTCTCACACAATCATACACTCCCAGCTCTTTACTTTCCACCTCATACAATCTATAGTACAATGCCTCAAGTGTGATCCGTACCCGAAACAATTACACAAAGTCAAAAGGGCTGAACCCTGTGTCCGCACGTGGCCACTGCCTAAGTACAAATAAAAGGTATTTATTTGACCAACCCAATCAAGACTAGATGCACTGCACTTTCTTAGTATTGATTTAAACGTGCCGTGCATACGCTCCACAACATCACTTGTTTGAGGATGGTACGGGGAAGTCTGCACTTTCTCAACACCTGTCAGACTGCACAGTTCCTTGACCAACCTGGAACAGAACTAAATACCTTGATCAATCAGCATCCTCAAGTCTACTCTCTGTAGACAGGATTAATTCATACCTTACACATTGCCACTGTCAAAACGAAAGCTGCATGTAAGATTTCAGTTAGCAGTGCTACAGTAGCTAACCAGACATAGATACTTAACAGAAATTAAATGTTTATTCAATAAATTCTAACCTTAGGTAGCGTAATAACAGATGAACTAATAAATTAAAGCAGAGTATGTTGAGAAATAATATTAGACAAAAGTGTGATTGTTCATAGCTCTAAGCCATGGGAGCATTCATGATATCAATTAACACAACCATCTAGGTCATTAATGAAGTTATAATAAAAGACAGTGTAATCTTACAGACAGATTAAATTCTGTGAATTGTGGCAACATACAATTCAAAAAAATTAATATAAGTGAAAGCAAGATGACATGTAAATACGAAAATTTGATACGGCTGAGTAGGATCCCCAAAAAAACTATTACATCTATGTGTAGGCCAGGGTTCCCCTAAATGATACAATTCAACAAGAGTCATCATAGAGTGGAAAACAAAAATAAAATTCATAGACTGTCTTGGTAGTTAGAGTTTTCCTAAAATTTATAAGGCTGTAGAAGTTAAATCAACACATCATACTCCAATTTTCGATAAATGGACACTTTTAAAATCAGTATTTATGAGCTTTCAGGATGTCTGAACCGGAAATGATACCTGTGTGCTGCTGCCATGTATGATGTTTGACATCTTGTGACCAAGTTGGAGGTGTTATGGGGGAAGGCTAGCATTTTCCTAGTTATCATAGGTACAAATGGCGGATCAAGATCATACAAGGCGTGTAGAATGAGATCACACTGTCAGTCCATGTTGGTCACGGCCAACCGGGACTTGTATACCTTGTGGTTGAGACATATTGTTCTCTGGGAAAAGTGTGTGGAAGTTGCAATGTCCTTGAGCATTTCCCTAGGATATCCACTCGTGAGTAACATATTGTCCAAGTCTTGCAACTCGGCTGCCTAGATTTCAGGAGAGAAGGTTGCTCGCAGGATCGTGAAAATCTCATCTCTCAGCATGATTTTAAAACTTCTTGCTCATAAATAACTTGGCTAGTGTGGGAGAACTAAATTTTTCATTACAGCTTCTATTCTCTGTCTAAAAAATTTGTCAGCGAAATCAAAATCTCTGAGCATCTTGTTTTTGAGGTTGGATGATGATTGGCGGATTTGTGGAACTCGCTTGTGTGCAGCACCAGAGTACTCAAACTTCATGAGTAATGAAATGGTAGAGGAATTTTACAACCACAGTTGCAAGAATGAGCGACTGAACGGCAGGTAATTGCATCTTGAGTGCCTCCAATACATGGATTACTTGAGGAAATAAAGAAACAAGCGAGAGCACAGTAGTAATTATGTAGATTGTTATTTTCCATCTGCAAGATCTTCTGGGTCAGCCAGTTCAGCAGCTGACAAACGGTTTGTGCAAATTTCATAGGAAATGTAGTCTCTGTTGTGTGATTCGATTAAAACCTATTACTCGGCAGCACGGTTGGGGACGCGTAAAGAGCAGCTCCACATAGCTCCTAAGGACACGACACTTGGTGGCGGCAATTATATTTGTAGGAAGGGATCGTGGTTCTCTTTCCCGAAGCAGAACACTTAAAAACCCCACAAGCATCATGTGAATGATGCTAGTAAAAATAATATGAAGTAGGGCAATGTCTATGGTAGTAATGCCAGACAATATAACACCATTAGGCATTGCTTATTTCTTTTATTTCATATTTATTAAAGTAAGTCTCCAGCCTTACATTTTAATTTCAAAATTTCATCTGACCTTATTCAAATTTTAGATAGTGCTACTCATCAGGCAATTGTATACTTAATGTTTATGTAAAAAAAAAAAGAAGAAATTTTTAATAAAAAAACATAATGGTAATAGACACAAATGTTTGAAATATTCACTGAATATTTCAAACAGTGTCTACCACCATTGTGCCATATATAGCTACCTCTTTAAATATTGGTATTGGGAGGACACCGATATGACTATGTTGGCTTTGGAATAAAACTGGAATACAATACAACAGTTATAAACTGCATGCAGCTAGTACAAGTAATTAGTAGCTGGATTGGCAATTCTAGCTGCATTCCAGGCATTGTAGTTCCACTATTAGCACTAGACCATTTACTAATAGTAATGTAAGTTCAAAATTAATGTCTAGCACAATCACTTTGGCTTTTCAAGCTTATTCAGTCCATTTTCCAGGTATTTATCGTATCTTAGATGATGATACAGGTAACTTTGTCAACATGTCTGATGGAGATTGTTTTATCTTTGCATTTATTGTTGAGGGCTCGCTAGTGAGATTTTGATAGTTTGTTCCACTTCTGGTGTTGAACTTCCTGTGTCCCGGTTATGATCATGGCTTGAGCTCCTAGGCAACTAACTATTTCAGATATTTGTTCCTCAATAAGACTTGGCAGTTGATTGTTGAACAATGTATTAAATTGCACATTGTACTATTTGCGTCTGTGATAAGTAGTAAATCCAGCATTTTCAAGCAAACTTCAGTCAATTGAAGGACCTCCTGTTCTTCCACATTTGTAGATATAGAAACGAAGTTAGAACATTAATCTTGTGGTGAGATTAGGTTGCTGTTAGCCTATAACAAAAGCAGTTGCGGTGCCACCAGAGTTTTAGGCCAGAACCCATCAAGCAAAGTCAAACAGCTACATGTATATGTAGTCTGAATTTTAAGATCTATTAAGTTATGCTACTAACTTACTGAGAAAAAAGTAAGTGAATGAATTATATATAGGTGATTAATAAGTGTAATATATTTAGTCTATACATGGCATGAATGTTTATTCTATACTTAACGTAAGAAGATGTAATGTGAATAAGTTATTTTTGTATACAGTAATAGGTAAATAGATGTAGTTAATAGTACAAAAAGTAAACAGACTATTCAATTAGTTAAAGTTGTTAATGTGTGGTGTTGTCACACTTCATAAATACATTCATCAATTTGGAGAGGGCATCTTCTTCCCATTACTTAATAATGTTCTTTGGGTTGGATATGACATGGTCAAAGTCTCGTGACGACGGTCTATCAAGTCTATTCTCTGATTCGGTAATAGCTTTTGATCTGAACTTGTTTAAAGAAACATTGAATGGTGTCATAGTTTGTGTGCGTTTAGGCACAATAATTGTGAACTGTTTATAATTTAGAGTGTGGGTGTGTCCCGGCATTCCGTATAAAAAATCTGCACGCACATGAGTCAAGGTCGGTTTTTCAAATTGTAGTAGTCATCTATCCTTTGTGCAGTTTTAAGTATAAGTTATTAAAAAAAATTCTTACTTGGAATGGCTGGGGATCGGAGCTAAAAGAGGTAACTATTGACATACTACCAGACAGGCAAGCAGTGAGACTAGACCAGGAGGCAGCGGATAATACATGTATTGTGGACAGAATTAGGATCAATTCCCGGACCTTCTGTCCTAAAAGTAACATTATCACTGAGAAGAAGGAAGATGTAGATAGTTCAAGCACGACGTATATGGTTCAGCATATGTATAAAAATATGTCAATGCTCCCCATTGATGCTAACAAACACTGTAGTGGTTGTGTTTTGTGTGCAAAAATATGTAAATGCTCCAACATTTGTGATTAAAGACACAGCAGTGGTGGTGAATAGTTTGGGAGAAGAATTTGGTGTTTTCTGTAACATTAATTCTATACGTTTTTTTGTTTTGATAGTAGAGTGAAACTGAGGTGGTGGAGCGTAGAGATCGAAGTATTGATGGAGTTTGTAAAGTTCTTGGTAGAGATGGCAGTATTGATGGTTGTTGTGGTGGAGGTCACGAGATTTGAATAATCAGTTCTGTGATAAAGGAAATAAATGCTCCTGCAATAGAAACAGGGTTGGGTTTTTGGATTCCTCATGTGAAGTAGATAAATTGAATTTTAATGCATTCCTGGTAGACCCGGTCGATGTTTTAGCAGGTTCTGCAGGTCTAGATAAATTTAAATTAGTTGTACCTGCAGATAGAATAGGTGGCTGACTAGATGGTATGAGTGGTGCAAACATTTTAGCAGCTATTATGACAGCTTGAGGCTGTCGTATTACCCGGCTGTCAGTTTGTTTCAGAGTAGCCAGTTAGATGAACGATCGTAGAAAGTGACTTGGTTGATGTGACAATCTATTTGTCCCATGGGTGGTTTGCCTAGTAATTCATTTAGGTTTGCTAAAGCTCTTCTGATGCTCGTTTCTGTAGCAAACGTGAACCTCTTGTGGTGGATCAGTTCTTTTGCATTAAAGTTAAGAGTCAGAGTATTCATCCTTTGTTTGGAGTCCAGTGCCTCTTTATGCGAAACTATTGCTGTTCGTAGAGGTTGGTGATTAGTTTTTTATTACGGTTCATATTTTGAGTTCATATTTTGAGTTTCATTCAAGGCAAGTGGCAAGAAACAAATGTAGATATGGTGCCGCATAAAAAATGAGGATGTCTCTTATAGAATTTTCTTTCAATCATGCTGGGCCAAGGATTACTGCGCCAATTTAGTCTGAAATGCTTGCATATGTCATGTTGGGCTTGCGGGAACCTCTTTTTTGGACACCTTTAGGATGATGGTGGTCTATTTTTAGTTAGATCAACAGTGTGGTGATTACTGGCTCAAGTCTGAATATTATATGCATCTAAGCCGAGAATTTATGGAATAAACCTTGAATCTGTGTTAACTATCTACATTTTGTTAGATACTGTTGCCAGTCTAAATGACTGTAACAACAGCTGAGATGGAATATTGATTGCTATCTAATATATATATGACTATTAATTGAACCTACCATGATTATTCAATTTTTTTTCCATCAGTAACTTTAAACACAAGCAATTATTTGTGTATATTGTCATGCATTATATGTGTAGCTATTATGAGTTGAATTACTCCCAATAAAAAAAAATTGCAGTCAAAGGGAAAGCAATTTAGTGAAGACTTTGGGATTAGGTAAATGTTTGGGGGCTACCACCCACAAAAAATGAGGACAAAAACATCAAGTAAGAAATGGCAAGTAATTGTCAAGCCCAGCTAGGCAAAGGGACTGCGTCTATCCAGATATATTGCAGAGGGAAAGCATCATACAAGGCAATATAAGGGTTACAGCACCAGCCCAGATTGGCCAGGGTGACAATGTCATCACAGATAGGCAAGAATGACGACAGTGCCATTAAACACCCTCAAAAAGAAAGTAACAGCATAATACCACAAACATGTTCGCATTGCAGTATCATCGTACACATACAAGAGTAACATCATTACTATAAAGGAAGCAATGGCAGCAAGGTCACTAGGAGGCAAAGTGCATAATATGCAAGGAAGTTTTCAGGAAGCAATGCCCAGTAAGGGGCGATGCGTTGCGGAAAGATCTATACTATTTAAACTTGGCAAAATCGAAATTGGTGACGAGAGTGGGCATAAACCCAAGTTCGTAGTCAGCGAGTGGAGGTCCCTTGTCAGTCATCAGTGGGCAGAGGCCCCAAGTCAGAGGGAAAAGCCCCTATGTTTGTTGGCACAGGCCCAAAGTTTGTAGTCAGTGAGGAGAGGCCACGAGTTTGTAGTCAGTGGGTGGAGGTCCCGAGTTTATTGTCAGTAGCCAAAGGCAGAGGCCCCTAGTTTATAGTCAGTGGACAAAGACCCCAAGTTTGAAGCCATTGGGAGGAAACCCTATATTTATAGCCAGTGGGCGGGGGGGGGGGCATAAGTATAAAATGGAAGTCGGGCCCAAGGTAATAGTGAGAGAAAAGAGGCCAAGACAATAGTCAGTGGGCGCAGGCCCAAGTAAGTAGCGCATAGGTAAAATTCCAAGTACAGTTGCAAAGTGGGCCGAAATTCAGTTTAGGAAGTGTAGACCCAAGTCAGTAGTCAGTGTGCGGAGGCTCAAGTAGCAGTCAGTGGATGGCCAGAGGCCACAGTCAGCAATCATTGAGACGAAACCCACGTCAGTTATAAGTGGGAGGATGTCTAAGTCAATCATAAATGGGCCTAGGCCCAAATCATGGGAGTTAATGGGATCGTTAAATAGAGGTTAAACAAGGGTTAACAGAGGCACCGGCTCGCATGTGGGATCAGGGTGGTAAGCTAAGGGGGGGAAAGGGACAAATAGGAGCACATGAGGGGTGAGGAGACACGAGTGATTTGAGGTGGGTGGAGTGAGACCTCGTGGTATCAGTCACAAGCCAGGTCAGCTTAGTAAGTTGTCAATCAAGCAAGGGCGCGAGATTCAACAATCGCTTGGAAGTAGTAAGAAAGATGGCGTCAGTTTCTGAGGAAGCTCCAAGAGTGTCAGCGGTCCAATTGGACGAGATGACCCTAGCGACAGTAATCTAAGGTGTTACTGAGAGGGTTCAAGAAGCCCTTA
>WLWD01001638.1_pt1:17500-23365 | contig 23365 bp, 25 predicted proteins | sample 6712731 | NCBI WGS metagenome assembly WLWD01 (sample SAMN12718690, study PRJNA576275) | sponge metagenome | isolation source: marine sponge | host: Mycale hentscheli | place: New Zealand: South Island, Marlborough, Capsize Point | collected 2014-11-01
CATTTGGTCGGATGCATCGGGAGGTTATGGTTGTGGTACATGGGATCTGCCATCGGAGGAGTGGATTCAGCTGGCTTGGGGAGAAGTAGATAGGCGAGACAGGATGGCGGAGGAGAGTATCTTAGCCAAAGAGCTAGTGCCGATTGTGATTGCTTGTGCTGTGTGTGGGGGGACGATGGATAGGCAGGGCAGTGACGGTTAGTTGTGACAATACCGGAGCAGTGGCAGCTGTGAACTTGGGATACAGTCGGTCACCACAGCTGATGCACCTGCTAAGATGCTTGTTTTTTTTTATCAGGGCTCACTTCCAATTGGAGGTGCGGGCTGGCCATGTCCCGGGAACCAAGAACATTGTCGCAATAGTGGCAGCCCAGCAAGGAATACAGGATTCTCTCATCAGGACTATGGGACGATTGGAGAGCACAGCTTATCTTCGAACTACTAAAAAAAAAAAAAAGGGGGAGGGGGGGGGGGGGGGGCTAGCAAATTAACTAAATTCCCATTCCCAGAGAGGGGGGGTTGGGGGGGAGTTTCGGGTGAGGGTTGCCACTATAGTATGCTTACTTAGGTACCAACCCATTGGGCTGAAAGTTGAAACGCCCCTAAGTCGCCTGTTCAGATCCACCCCCTCCACTCATCCGTTAACTAATTACATTAATTCCTACTACTATTCCCTCCCCATCCAACTCAATTCACCCGCGAGGTAATTCGCCTCCAATTCCATCCATCACATTGAGGATCCGTTACTATTCCAGCAACTGGGGTTGGTCCGGAGAAGGCGGGGTCGTGATGTGCAAGCCCAACGCCCAGGTCATGTATTGCCGGATGCAAAACCCATCAAGATGCACTAGTAGAACCGATAAAACAATGTGTTAAAGAATTTCAATCCATCACCAATAATCATTTGTTGTGAATACTGTGTTGGAATAGATGGGGTGCTGGATGAAGGGCCCTTCCTCCTGATGAAGTAGTCAGGTCCTAAATCTCTATCATTTTACTAAGACAGCAAACATTATGACTAAAACAAGTCCATCAAGAAATGAGTCAGGAGGCAAGCTGAGGTGCTAAGTCAGGGCACTCATATAAAAAAAACATTATAGATTCATTCGCAAAAAGGGGCTCAACAAAATATGAGGTCAATGATGTCTTCATCATGCCCCCCTTAGGTCATTCATTGATGATGAGGTTCATATAAAAAAATGCCCCTTCGTTCTCTCAGCAAGGTTTTGTTGTTGGGGGTTTGCCCTTAATATTTTAAAATCCTAGGCAAGTTGGCACATTGTATACAAAAGGGGAAGTATGTGAGCTTCTAAAAGATGTTGAGGCATAGACGAAGAGATCCAGCAGAGGCAACAATAAACAGTTGAATAGGTTTTCTAGCAGAGGTGCCAGACTTCGTCAGCTGGCTGATGTGTTTATGTGTGTATGCAGCAGTGGTGTGTGCCAAGTACACCAAGAAGGCTCAGGAGCTAAGAACATATCAGGCTCATTATTGCTGAGCATCGTAAGTGCGATGGGCGAAGTTGGCTCATGCATGACTCGACTTTCCACCAGCAGATCACCTTGTTGTGACTGTGAATTTCTCCAACGCGTATATGCCACAACATTCTTCCTTGTTTACAATGGCAAAGAAACGTTCTGTAGCAGGTGCATGGCATTAGACCGTTCACAGAATTAATGTGCCTTGCACTTAATCAGAGAAGTGCCAGTGGTAAAGCTCCACGATCAGCAATCAAGCAGAGGAAGAAGGTAAAACTCTGATGAAGGAGAGTTCGTTATGGAGCATGCTACAGATATAACAATAAAAAGTTGCTCACCGCCATATTGCCATTTTGAGCATATCTGCTCCGTTTACTGGGGTGACCATAGCAAGGCAGCATGCCCGTCCCGGTTAATGGAGCTCCGGAGAAAAGTGACTTAGGAACGATGAACTATGAGGGAACCAGCAATTGATGTGACAAACAACTGAGTTGTCATGCTGGGTTTCACATAAACAGTTTCACGAGTAATTATGCAATAAAAAACCGATAATATAATAAAAATAACAAATTAGGTAATAGAAATTAGATTAATAAATACACTATTAATAAGGTATTGAGGAAAAAATGAAAATCAAGGCAGATGTAATTTTTAAAAATTCGGTAATGCACAAGTGGGTAGAGGGATTGTGCCTACAATAATAAAAAGGTACATGTAATGACATTCGTTATGTTGACAAAAAATCCAGGCATATTCCTGCATGAAGCAGCTGGAGAAGCTAGCGAAGAGAAAGCCACCCTACCCAATAATATTGCTGGAGGTCTATCATACTGTGGTGAATCCGCTGGTGTGGCAGGCATTGGATAGGCTATTACAAGCATACCCGGACGATATGTATTTTTATCAGTACATTGTGACATGGCTGAGGAGTGGTTTTCGAGGGGGGTTCCAGTATGACAGTGTTTCAAGAAAGTCAGTCAAGTCCAGTATGATGTTAGCTATGAAAAACCCACAGGTGGTGGATGGCTCCAGCCTGATGCACCACACCATATTACAGTAATTACATCAGATACCTCAGGCAGCTGGGGTTTTGGAGCATTCATGTGCGATGAAAAATGGTTCCAGCTACAGTGGCCAGAATAATTGAGAGAGCCAGTGGTTACAGCAGTATCAATGTGAGACAACAAGTAGAAAGGAAAGACGGTAAGGTGGCAAAGTGATAATGCTGCAGTGGTGGCAATTATCAAATCTGGGACTAGCAGGTAAGAAAAAGCAATGCACCTGATGTGAACAGCATTCGTTATTTTTGGCACAACACGAGGTTAGATTATGGGCAGAACATCTTCAAGGGGTTAAAAATACGAGTGCTGATGGTTTTTTCCTGCATCCACCATGCACCTTTTCTTCTGAAGTACCCAGGAGCTCGCCCGAGACAAGTAGATTACTCCCAAGCACTGGTTCAAGTGTTAATTCTGCAGTTCCCAGACAGGGTGTCAGTGAAAAAACAAACAAAACAAAAAAACAACAACAACAAAACAAAACAAAACAAACAACAACAACAATGACAGGTGAAACACAACACGTAACAGGTGACAAGGTGGGGTTGACAGTAGTTCAGTACATTAGACATTACATCACACACAATGAAGTCCACACTTGTTCAAATTATAGATATACCAAAAGGAAAGCATAATTTCACTTGGAATGTCTTAAAAGAATTTCTCTGAAGATATCAGAATTTTGTATTTTTTCTAGGACATCTAGAGCCCTGGTACCTTCTCCAGTGACTTTTACTCCATAACTCTCTTTTCAAATCTTGACAAATATTTTTTGAAAACAAAAAAGAAGCAAACTTTAGCAATATCTCTTCTCATACATTCAGTTTTGGTTTGTCCTTTGGAAACAAACAAAAAAGCAACTTAGTTTTTAAACTTGAAAATTCCCTCTCCCTGAAAATTGTGAGGGTAAACATGGTTCTACTATCAGCAAAGTAACTAAGGATCCTAGTGGACTATAAATTAAGTGTAAATAGTTATGTCACCCACACTCCAGCATTTATCAAGTAATATCATCAGTCTTAAAAGAACACTAATATACAATAAAAATCAATAGTAGAAAATACTAATAAGTACAGAAAGAGCACTGCATTGTAACCATAAGTCAAGTTTTTCTTGTATTAACACCTAGAATTTATTATTTGAGTAAATTCTGGTTTCAAAGATGCTCCACCAACCAGAAATCCATCAATATCAGGCATAGCTGCAAGAGCTTGACAATTGGTTGCATTAACAGACCCTATAAAGAAATAAAACCAAAAGTTTAGCATAAACATAACTAAATGCATATTTTACAATTATGTAAGTAAATTGAATTTATGAGTTACTTAATCAAATTACTTGTGGTAATAATCCGTAATAAGCGTTAAAATTAATAGTGCTTGTTAAGGGTGCGTGGCCAGTTATAACGCACACATAGTAACTATTTGATACTTAACCTTGAATACAATTATAATTATACTGTTGAATGAATGAATATCATTATTGATATACAAATGTGGGGCATTTGGACACACATATATAACAAACTTATGGTTTATTAGTAATTGTGAAAGTACTGAAATTGCGGCAGTTTGAGAGTCAGCAATAACTGACTACCCTCTGAACTTAGCAGTTGAAACTTTTGCTAACTGAACCGTGAATATTTTTATTATACTTAGACTCATTCCTACATGAGAGATTCAATTAACACAAAGGTGTAATGAAATGGACTAATGTTTTATTAGTAGTTCACAGCTCAGTGCATGTATATTTAGGAAGAATACACTGCATAAATCTGTAAATAATTAAAATATTTTGTAGCATTCACATACATGTTCTAAGTATTAACATACATATTCTAAGTATTAACATACATATTCTAAGTATTAAAAAGGCAGTAATTAAATGATGCACACAGATGGATGCAAAATATTGATAACTATTCTTTATAATATGAAGAAAAAACATCTCTGATGGAATAGTTCCACCTACTGCATGATTTTACATGAATCACCCATTACTTTTATAAATAAAAACCTAAAATATTTGAATACATAGTCGACATGTTGTAATTAAACAATACACACATTATTTACAAAAGCACGAAAACTCTCTTTGGTATTAATGAATATAATTGATAAGAATGTGAACACTTAAATTAATCTAAAATTTGAAGGTATGGTATATTGTGAAGGAAAGAGTACCACTTAGAGTGCATGCGCTAGTGTTTCTAAAAGAAAGTAGCCAATAATTATGAATTTTAATTGTCACTAACCTCCATAAATAATTCTTGTTTGACTTGCCACTATGTCTGATATCTTCCGTAAACTTTTTCTCAAGTAAGCATGAACTGCTTGAGCCTGTTCCGGTGTAGCAGACAAACCAGTTCCAATAGCCCATACTGGTTCATAAGCTATGACCACAGACCTCCAATTGGAGATTTTATCTAATAAATACAACCCAAGTTAGAAATGTTCTTATGTAAATAAATTCTCATTTTTGAAACAAAACAAATAAGACAAAAAATGATGATATCATTAACAGAAGTAAATACCATTTGAATATACATGGTCCTCTACATAGAATAATTATCATTATACGTTTATAGACATAACCCATTAGCATGGAAATATTTCAAAACTTTTTAGAGCAGCTTTGCATAGAGTAGTAACGTATTTCATTAATTTGTGCCCACAATCTTTAAGGAAAAATAATGTCAAGCTAAACTTGACTTACAATTAATTACAAAAAATTTGTACAGATTATATAATTTCTTATTGTACAAAATAAACAAAAAATACATATATTCACGGTATCAAGTGTTGGCAGTCATTTTATGTTGTAAGGTGTGGATGCATTAATGAACAGTTGTATATATGTGTGTATGCGTATCTTGAGGCAGAGCGGGAACTTTGTAACCTTTCGTGCCAGTTATAGGCGGACCTTGGAATTCCTTACAAACCCTAGCTCCACATGCTTCAGTCAGTCTTGTGTCACTTCATTCAATTTGTTGTGTTCGTATTTTCTAAATTAATCTATCATAATCTGACCTTCGGGCAGGTATTGGTTAGCCGTGAGATATGTAGCTTAGAAGGCACATTACTCTGGTGGCAGTAACTATCTTTGCTGTCATCAGGTGCGAGTTGACAAGGCTAGTGTTTTGACCAACCCCAAGTCAGCCCACAGATAGTGTAGAACCTTAGGTATCCAGATTATATTTTGCAAAAATTCACTTAGCTTTGCCACATAAGTGTCTTGGGCTTAACCAAGTTAAATAAGTCAACTATTAAAATCCTTTATGCAACATAATTTCAGGCTATCGGAGAATTCCATAAACATCTTACAACTT
>WLWD01005732.1_pt1:7500-10000 | contig 23359 bp, 11 predicted proteins | sample 6712731 | NCBI WGS metagenome assembly WLWD01 (sample SAMN12718690, study PRJNA576275) | sponge metagenome | isolation source: marine sponge | host: Mycale hentscheli | place: New Zealand: South Island, Marlborough, Capsize Point | collected 2014-11-01
AAAGGCGATGAAATCCGGAGACGGCTGCACTGCTCAGACAGCAGCACACGCCAACCCCTCATAGTAGCCAGAGTTGTTGTGTGCTGCAAAGGCGCTTCCTCGCGGAGAACTTTCCGGTGCTCCGCGTGCACTGTGGACTTTGTGCGTGCGCGTGCTCCGGCGCAGCGAAATTTTTTAAATACTTCATTTTCGCCCGTTATTTTGGCTGCAGTCCCCAGTTGGGTCCTGGGATGCAAGCACGCCTTGGGTACCACAAAACCACAATTTTGGCTCGTGCTGATGAAACTGCTTGGAAAGCCAAAATTTTCGTGCAAGGTTCTCTGCAAGTAAAACAACTGTTCCATTTATGCAAATGGTTTGCACACTAAAATGGCGCATGCAGTGGGCGGAGTCACGCTGTCGTCTTTAAAATGTTGAGGTAAAGCAGTGAGCGAAATCAATAAAGTTGGCTGTTTCTTTTAAGCAAACTGTTTCAGGAAACCAGCTGCTTTATTTGAGCAGCTGGTTTTGGAAGCCAGCTGTTTCAGCAAAGCAGCTGTTTCAGCAAAGCAGCTGTTTCAATTCCTGTAGCTGGACCAGTACAGAGGTGGTTCCACTATACTCAATTGTAGCTAGGCAGCTGTTCATGTCAAGCAGCTGCCAATGTCAAGCTGTTTGTTGTGGTAAAGGAGCTGTTTAAATAAAACAGCTGTTCCCATTAAACATCTGTTTTCATAAAGCAGATGTTTTGTTTTACCAATATTCTGCTGGAGTCGTAAATTATGGGGACAAGCAGCTTTGCGATCTGAGAGGGTGTTTGCTCCGAGCATCAGCACCAAAATAAGCTGTACAAGATAAGCAGCTGTACAAGCTAAGCAGCTGTTCAGGAAGAGAATTCAAGTGGAGCACTAAGTTGAGGAGTTCAAGTTCAACAGTCCATTCAGTTTCCAACAGAGAATTGGCTCCAATGAAAACAGCTAGTTTCAGACGCAGTAATGGGTTAAGAGCTTTTTGCTGTTTTATTGAAGCAGCTGTTGGAATTCACCTTCATTAGCTGTATTCTCAAATGTCAAGTTCAAGTTTAACATGCGGCTGTTCAAATCAGTTAACATGAGCTACTAAGGTTCGTGCCACGTCAATACGCTGCGCACATTAATGAGGGGTTTTCATAAGCCAGTCAATTCAAATATATTGAAAAGTAAAACCAAAGTAAAAGTATGATTAAATGGATGGTTAATTACACTAAGTAGAAGTAAAGTACCAGTAAACAGAGTAGACAACTACAAAGTTAAAGTAAAGTACCAGTAAACAACAACTACACTAAGTAGAAGTGAAGTACTACTAAAGTACCAGTAAACAGAGTAGACAACTACAAAGTTAAAGTAAAGTACCAGTAAACAACAACTACACTAAGTAGAAGTGAAGTACTACTAAAGTACCAGTAAACAGAGTAGACAACTACAAAGTAAAAGTAAAGTAGTACCAGTAAACAGAGTAGACTGCACTGAGTAGAAGTCAAGTACCAGTAAACAGAGTAGACTACACTGAGTAGAAGTCAAGTACCAGTAAACAGAGTAGACTACACTGAGTAGAAGTCAAGTACCAGTAAACAGAGTAGACAACTACAAAGTAAAAGTAAACAGAGTAGACAACTACAAAGTAAAAGTAAAGTCAAATATGTAGAAGAGTAAAATAAAAGTAAAAGTAGAATTAGATGGAGCAAATGAGTGTAAATGCATTCTGAACAGTGTAAATATATATATAACGTCATAGCTGTAAAGTGGTTCTTTTGAGATAGTATAGTAATTGTAAGACCTAACTCACAGCTTTGCTTAAAGAGTGGCCAGTCCTGAGCCAAAAGTGACTGTTTAGAGAAAATAGTAAACGTAAGTGTTTACACACAAGTCATAAGTTGTACCAAAGCAGAAATTTAGAGAAACTAGTAAAAGTAGTAGTAGTGGCAGCAGCAGTAGGTAGTAGTAGTAGCAGTAGTAGTAGTGGCAGCAGCAGTAGGTAGTAGTAGTAGCAGTAGTAGTAGTAGTAGTAGTAGTAGTAGTAGTAGTAGTAGTAGTAGTAGTAGTAGTAGTAGTAGTAGTAGTAGCAGCAGTAGCAGTAGTAGTAGAAATAAAAGTCGCAAGTCGTAGCAAAGAACATGTTCAAGTATAAAAGCAGTAGCAGCAACAGCAGCAGTAGTAGTAGTAGTAGTAGTAGTAGTAGTAGTAGTAGTAGTAGTAGTAGTAGTAGCAGTAGTAGTAGAAAAAGTAAAAGTGGAAAGTCGTAGCAAAAGTGACCGTTTAGAGAATGTAAAAGTAAAAGTCCAAAAGTTGTAGCCAAAGTGACTGTTTAGAGAATGTACAAGTAAAAGTCCCAAGTGTGGTAGCAAAAAACTCACGTTTACAAAAAGTAGTAGTAAAGTAGTACAAGTTGTAAGTGGTAGCCAATGTGGCTGTTTAGAGTGTGCTGTAAGCAATAACCATAAATCGTAGCTACCTACCCAAACTGAGTAAAATTGAATGCTTTA
>WLWD01001830.1_pt1 | contig 23350 bp, 14 predicted proteins | sample 6712731 | NCBI WGS metagenome assembly WLWD01 (sample SAMN12718690, study PRJNA576275) | sponge metagenome | isolation source: marine sponge | host: Mycale hentscheli | place: New Zealand: South Island, Marlborough, Capsize Point | collected 2014-11-01
TATGGAGGCCACAATTATCACTACTTTACGCAGGATTACTAGTGACCGTATTCAGATGGCTGAGGCATGACTAGAGATTCTGTGGATGCATTTATTGTTTCTTTGGAATTTTGTTATAGAGCAATAGTGATTCTGGATTCATTGTTACCTTAACCTAACCGTTTGTAATCAATTAGAATGAGATAGCATGCAAGAATGGTGCAAGTTTTTGTACAAGTTTGTTTTTTTTTAAACATAGATGTGATTTCATAGCTAACAAAAAAAAGTTTACTGTTTGATTTTGACAAACTCAAGTAGCTACACTGAAAATTTAGATCATTTACTGCTTACTTATCTGAATCCTAAAACAGATATTTTAATGAGCCAGGCTGAAATTGATTTAAGTACGATGTGACCAACCCATTTTGGGGGTTACCATTTTTGATACTTTTAAGCTGTTTGTTTTCTTGCAAGTGTCAAAAAATACTGCACTACCTACAAAAATTCCATGTCGTTGGATTTTTCATTATTATAAGTTATAATTTTTAACGTACAAATTCGGTAAAGGGGATTCAATAAATGGGTTGTTTCTTAAGCGCTATTTTTGAAGAATTTTCAATAAAAAAATCAACGCCCAAGAAATAGAGCAAAACGTGAGGTAAATTTCTTAATAAAGTGTTTATGTGTGTGCAAAGTTTGAACCTCATGAAAGAGAAATCACACATCCAAGGGTACACGTTTTCGGGACATCAGGACCGATGACTTTTAATGGGTGTGGCTAAATCATTTTTTTAGTGTAGATCATCTTAAAGATATCTACTACTCATCATTTTGAGACTAAAAACAAGAAAACACATGTAGCTACATGTTTAGCAAAGTAGGGGGAAAAATAAATACTAGCCGCACAAGATTGTATACTTAATTAATATAACTTGTTTACTGATGCAGTAGACCAACTTTGGTCTTCCTAGTCGTGTAAGGGCTGACCGTGGTGGAGAGAATGTTCTGGTTGCTGAATATATGCTGCAACATCCAATGAGAGGGCCAGGACGAGGCAGTTTCATTAGTGGCAAGTCTGTGCATAATCAAAGAATAGAACGCTTGTGGCGTGAAAGTTGCCTTGTCATCTTTTATAGGCTGTTTTATGCAATGGAAGATGACAATCTTCTTAATGTGGATGATGATACACACTTATTCTGCCTTCATTATGTGTTTATTCCAAGAATTAATGCAGCCATCAAGGAATTCATGGAGTCATGGAATCATCATCCTTTGTCCAGTGAACACAACATGTCACCAGTCCAACTGTGGATTGCTGGGTTATCTACCTGTGATAATCTTGAGGTATGTTTGCTCTAGAAGATATTTTTAAGTTAATACTTCTAAACACAAACATAAAATATTTGGAATGCAAAGCTATAGCTACTGTAATGTTATTTCTTTTAAACAGGACTCTGTATTGACTTCAAGAAAATTCAAATACATTAATTTCTGTCTAAAATGATGAAACATGCGATGCCTTCTCTGCCGATGTGAAAGCCAGTACACTTCAGCATAGGAGGCTAATTTTGATTAGTCATACCATAGCTATATGACTATCCGTCCCATGGCCTGACACCTGACCCATTCCTACCCCTGATAGGTCATCCATTGTGCATGTAGCAGTTTAAGTATTGCATCATATTTCATAGCTGTAATTATTTAAAGTAAAACATTAGCTACATTGTTGGCATTGTACATAGCTGTATTTGCTCTTACATGCAGGAACAAGGTGATTTTAATTTTCATGGCATAGACTGGAATGGGCCTATTTCTGAAGAGAATGACAATGCTGTAGATGTCCCTGAAATTGAAATTCCTTTGCTTGAAGAAGAATTGGATGAATTTCAATCAATATTTTCTCCTAACACACCTAGTGATAACTTCGGAATAGACATATATATTAGAGTTTTAGAACATGTTAATAATGTCATCAGATCTTAATAGTATTATATTGATGAATAAGTATTGTACTAGCTGAAGCAACAAAAAAGAAATGAAATAGTTATGCTCAGCACAGTCCAAACCCTCCATGCATGGTAAAGGCAACATCTAAATGACGCTTAAACGTATCAAAATCTTGATGTATTGTTGGAAGAGTAAGCTCAACAGCACAAGTGGAGGAAGTGGGATATGGGTTCTTGTGGTTAAATGAAAGAACAACACTTGAGTAACCAAGTGGTGGCACTCTTTCTGCACCAGTAAAAAATGAAACAATCATATCCAAAGACACTTTGGTTTCTGAAGTAGCCCCTGCAAAATGAATTATTGGTTACCACAGCTTATCCTGAAACCAAAACGAGAAATATACCTTGGCAAAAGTTATCTTCTTCCCAATCACTCTCTACTTCAAGTGTACGTGCACACACTATAATAGAAATATTACAATTCTTAAATGTATTACAACACAGACTGGTCGAGCTAACCTCCTTCAACATCTTCCATGTAGTCATAAAAGAACATGTACACTGCCTCTTCCTTCATTCTCTCATTGGATCCCTTTTCGGAGTACTTTATCTCAGTAAACAATTTCCGAACATAATCTAAAATTATTATAGCGCAGTAAGGCTCATAACAATAGCTATTACATGCATTATGTACCAGATGTTAGCTGCATCTTGCTTGCTGAACAATAAAATGATTGGAGGAGAGAAGAATGTTCTTTTATAGCTCGTACAACACCCAAACTTGATAAACCATCCTTAAACTGATCAAGTTCAGCCAGTGTGTTTAAAACAACCATTTGCAAGCATACAGATTACACAATAGTGACTTTATCTTCTAGTCCGCATTTAGAAATGGGCTTATTGAAGCCACAATCAATCAAAATGTCAACATTTTCCATGCACAACTGCTGTAATAAACTGACATCACCACAACTCTCTATCTGCAAAGTAATAATAATAATAAAAATAATCATAATCATAATAATCATAATCATAATCATCATACTCATAATCATAATAATAATCATGATAATCATAATAATAATAATAATAATTATTATTATTATAGTTAAATAATAGTAATAGTAATAATAATAATAGTAATAGTAATAATAGTAATAATAATAATAATAATAATAATAATAACAATAACAACAGCAGCAGCAACAACAACAACAACTACAACAGCAGCAGCAGCAACAACAACACAACAACAACAACAACAACAATAACAATAATAATAATAATAGTAATAATAATAATAATAATAATAATGATAATGATGATGATGATGCTAGAATTCTTTATCATATTACCTGCTGCAACTTCTCACGAATGGCTGGGTCTGACACTTCTTCAATGCCTGGTATCAAATCAATGGTTTTTGTACCACTCATAAATCTATAGATTGTTGAGCAAAACAAATTAAATCCACCCCCTCCATGCACTAATGCCATAGCACTCAATACTCCCAACTTGAAGTACTTGTTGCCACGCTCCTCCACTTCAGATTCCTATACCCGTTTGTTGCCACGCCCCTCCACTTCAGATTTCTATGCCCCGTTTATTGCCACGCCCCTCCACTTCAGATTTCTATACCCGTTTGTTGACACGCCCCTCCACTTCAGATTTCTATATCCACTTCAGATTTCTATATCCACTTCAGATTTCATTCTATATCCACTTCAGATTTCTATATCCACTTCAATTGATTAGTGTACCCTCTAGTAGACACACCTATCCACTTGTCCAAATTAGAACTCCCACCCCGCGGAAATACTACGACCTTAATTTTGGCACTAATCACCTCCCATAACGTTTCCCCTTACCTTATTTGGAGAACAAAACCTTCATTACACATGCGCGTGATCTTGAGCTAGCTATGGAAGAAAAACCTGAGCCGCTGACTTGAGTTGTCCAATGAATGGCCAACAAGTATTAAACTGCACTGTGAGTCCAAATGATAGGGTGATTTCCATTCAGTCCGGTATTTGATGATCAGCAATATTTGAAATAAAATCGCAGTATTGCAGTCACCAGGCATTTTGGCTATGTTGAAAGTGGAGACCCTACAGCAAAGTAGGCTAAATTCCATTTAATTCCCTTGCTAGTTTTACAAATTCTTTGGTTATCTGACTTAGTTTTAGCTTTCATACAAAACACATGATATATCTTACATGAAGCCCAAATAGCTACAGATTGTAATGTCAAATGAAAATAACAGACTAAAAAAGCTACAATTGACATTGTGAAATGAGCAATGGAATATAACATTGTACACTACATTAATTACACTGTGGCACACCACCATCTCATATACCATGCATTGCTGGCTGGAACTCTAAAACATTTATTAAAGATCAGGACTCTATTACTACTATCGTGTTGAAATGTCTTCCCTAACTCAGATATTGTATCTTTATCAGTGCCCACGTCATTGTCTTCCAAATATACACCACCAACTCTATCATAATGCTTCAGAGTTTGGAGTATAGATAGTCCACTTGCTTTATCAATATTGTTAAACGATAAATCAACAATAACTGAAGAAGATGGGTGCAACAATTTAGCACGATAGACTTCAAATCGACTACGCAGAGATAGAGTTCTTTCTCGTCTCAAGTAATATCCCAAACTTTGGTCAGATAATACAACAGAAGATAAACAGAGAAACTTAAGTTTCTGACAGTTCTCACTTTTTACAACATAGTCCAAAACAGCCAGTGATGCATTTAGGCCAATACCATTTCCTGTTAAGTCGAGATGGGAGAGTGATTTAAATTTAGAAATCAATGCCACAGGATCGCCATCACAGATATTTAAGGATAAATCTAACACCATTAAATTGCAATGATCTTGCAGTTCCTCAGATTCTGTATCTCGTATTACATAGTCTCTACAATCAAAATAGTCAGAATCAGATTCTGAATCAGAAGTATCTGTGTCGTGACATGATGCAGAGCGAGCAAACCTATTGCCAGCTAAATTAAGATCTAAAGTGCTTTGTATAACATGAGCCAGAGCTTCAACACCATCAATGCCAATCTTATTGCACGACAAGTCAATACTCTTCAATCTATTGTTTCTTCTGAGTCTTCTAGCTATTGCCACGGCTCCTTCATCTCCAATTTGGTTGACAGAAAGATCTAGATATGCAAGATAACAGGTTCTCATTAACTCAATAACACCTACATCACTGATTACATTTCGAGATAAATCTAAATCCTCCAGCACATCATTATCATCTAATCCAGTAACAAGTATTGCCACACCTTCATTTCCTAAATCAATTTCAGATAAACTTAAAATTTTAAGACAGCTCAATCCTTGACCTTCCATCTCTTTCATTTTGCTAAAATTTAAATAATAAGCCAATGATTCAATATCGACAATGCTAACATTACAGCGGGCCACTTTTAAATGATTTAGAGATTCCAAAGCTTTATCATCAAGTTGACTAAGAAGTATTTTGAGTTTTTCGTTTCCTGGCCCCCATGATTGAAAAACTAGATATGATGATGACGTGAGAAGACGATCTTGAATGATATTTGTAGACATAGTATAAGCTATGGCAGATATACATCATAGTTACTAAGGGTACCTGTAAAAATATAATCAAACTTTTTTGATAACACTAGCTGACAAATGCAGGCTTGCTTAGCTTCGTATGAACACTGAACCTTGAATAATTGGGTATCTACTCCAAATCCATTGCTAGAATTTATAGCAGAAAAAATAATCTCTGCCCTTTCTAGTCCTGTCTCAAAGCTGACCAGTCCAAAATAGAACTTCCAAACAGTTAGCATGTGAACTGCCTTGCCATACTTCTCTATAAGAGACAACTGCTCCCCCTGGTTTAGTTTAGACAAGTGGTAAGCTGCCAGAAATTCCTGTAGTGTCAGGTGAAGAAAGGAATATCTATTCACATACCCACAAAGTCCTGCTGTGATGTCTGTAGTAACTAATCCCAGCGAATGTGCCTCTTCACAATTTGCTGGACCTTTAGTAATGACTTGCTGGGAGTCTTTAGTCATATCAAACGCCAGACTACACAGCTGCTTAAAATCTTCTGCTTCTTGGCTGTCCAAGTCATCAAGAGAATAAAGTTGTCTTGATATATTTCTGCTAGTAAGTTGACGAAGAATAATCAGTCTGGTAAACAACACATAGATTTGAGTCTGAGTGTCAGGGAGGTGGTCCGGTTCTGAGTCGTATATAAAGCATACAATTACACAATTGACAGGCAAATAGCACAAGTCCAACACTCCAGAATGGGAAGAAAGAAAAATCTGGAGCCTCTCAGAGTGACTTCCACAAGTATTCGATGAAGATGAAAAAGGGAAATGACTAATATACTCCATTATCTGGTTCTTGCTAAATCCAAATACTTCTATTTTTTTAAAAGAAGTGTGCAGTATTTCAGGAGAAGCAGAAGCTGCTGCAGGTCGGGAAGTCAATTATGACCATAGCATCAATAAGATAAGATTTACTGAAAAGTGCATATATAACAGATTCTTTTTTATTCAGAGGTCCATATTCATCAAAACCATCCAAAATAAAACACACATTTTTACCCTGAGAAAGTTCAATCGCCTCCGAAATTTGTCTTAAGTATCTTTCATTAAAGAAAAAAGTTTGAAGAATATCAAGCAACTTAGTATTATTTTCAGAGTGAATCATTCTTAAGCTAATTAGAAATACTAGTTCAGCCCCATGTAACGCTTTACCAACACACCAATCCTTTACTATCTTATGAACAAGAGTTGTTTTACCACTACCCGGACGTCCAAGAATTAAAAGTTTCTTCTTTCTCTCATAGACACCAAATATGTCCTCATACTGAACTTTCTTCTTCTTTGCCAGAACGTCATCAGAATCTCCTCGAATAGAGTAATCTGATTTTAGTGGCTGACCACTGGTCTCTATCAGAGCCAGGTTGATGAACTTTTTATTGACTACAGGAGGCCATGAGCCACGGGGAACTTCAGGACTTTGAGAGTACTTCTCCACTAAGACTTCCTTGACTGTACTCTGAAAAACTGTCTTCTTTGTAACAGTGGCAGTGGGTAGACTCAATAAAGTCTTCAACTTGTCTTCTAACTCACTAGCAAACTGAGGATGCTGAACTAAAGGACCAGCTAGTGCTGCCTTCAAGTTCTCTAATGTGGCCTGTTTGGCATTGGAGTGCTGGTCCCGTATCCAAGTGTGCAATACATGATACAACTTCATAGTCAAGCCTCTACTTTTATCTCTACATTCTTCAATCACTGTTTGGGGCATTCTCAATGCCACGGCTATTTGCTCCCAAAGATAAGCTACTTCAGCAAGAGCCTCTGCAATAGCAGGAGCATCGTCCTCCTTAAAGGTGCAGTCAGACTGCCAATTTCCAGCCTGTTCGTTGGGGTGGTTGTCACACCGATGCATTCTTACTACTCGCTCTTTCACAGTTAGGTGACCACGCCACTGAGGTGACCCTTTTCCTTCCCTATTCCCGCAACTTGGAGGAGTTTGACCACGGCGGCCAGTTCAAAATTAACCAGTAATTGCTGACTAGAAATAGTATTGTGGACTAATAAACATAGCTAGTATTGTTGTAGACTATTAAACCTAGCCGGTATTGCAGACTTATTGGTGTGAATATCACTTATATATGCAACTAAGAACAATTAAATACATATTATATATCTAGTCATACATTCAGTATTTTAACCAATAAAGGAGCTGTAAATGAAAAAAGATATTACTGTTCAATGACTTGAATTGATCAAGACTATGAAGTGTTATCTCTCTATGAAGTGTCCCGATCTACACTGTCACCATCCACATTATCTCTATGCTGTACAACTTTAGAATAGTAGTCATCAACATATCTGTACACTTGGCAAACGTCATCTCTCTTCCTGTATTTATATTTCTTAGAAACACGTATGAAGGCCAGAATTCCTAAAATACCAATAACAATATTTATCAAGTAATACACTGCACCACAGCCTGGAAATGACATGTAGTCTAAAGAAAAGGCAAATTCCATTATGGAAGCAAATATAGAGATTACGCCTCTAAAGGTAAGGAAAAGACCTATAAGGAAACCTTTCATAAAGCGAGGACTTTGTGAACAGATTAACTCATATGACGTAATTAGCAACATCACAAGAGAAAGTGATGATGCAATACTTATGGCAATGGTAAATGCGGTAGTTCCACCAGCAGAGAAGGATTGGCTGGAATTGGAACTGCTTTGAAAGTTACACACCAGAGCCTTTTCATCTCCAAATTCAGCTGAGATAAAAGTAAGTGTTACTGCTAGAAAAGTCAGGATTGTCGCAAATCCCAAGCGCTTTAGTATGCCAGGAATATAGTGAATAAAGAATGGACGGATGAGGCATAAATGCAAAGAAAGACAAAAAACTGTAAATATACAATTGAAGACACCATTGTTCAGAAGCAGACTAGCTGCTTCTTCAGCAACTCCACTGGTGTTTGTCAACATGGAAGGAAGGAATTTCCTTGGGCTATAGCTGTCCATCATGCTGTCAGTAGTATTGGTGAAATTTGACAAGGATTATTCATTTCTGATAGATATTTTCAATGTTCCAGTAACTATTGTCAGAATAGCTTTCATAGCTAATGTCATTCAGTACGGGATGGACCAACTCCATGACTCACCGGCCGATCATCAGAGCTTGTTTATTCACTGGTACATGTGGGCGTACACGTTTGGTCATTTGATTGCAAGAATTGGTTCCAGCATTTCATTCTTTAGTAGTCCTAAAGATACACTATTTGTGGCACTAGGGTCCACTATACTAGCAATATTCTCCACGACTGCATTTGTCATGCTTCTTGTATCACTACACTTGGGAGATTTACGGTATCTTCCCACACACGACACGGTCTGTTCAGGCTTCTCTCCAAGAAGTCTCTTTAGTTCAGAGTTAGACATGGTTTGCAAAAAGTGGCTATAATTCTCCGCAAACTTCCTTTGCCCACAGACCAGCCTAAACTCAAAAATCGCTTCCTTCGTGGAAAAGAACTCTAACTTAGGTACAGAATCATTTGAATGATGAATGTTTGAGGACACGAATAGAATAGGAGTTAGTGCGACCTGCGCATTGGGAAGAAAGTGTTAGCTATATATAGAATTGCCGACCTTCTTATTCACCTTTCCCTGTAGCTACTTACTGGTCAACAGTAGTTACTATACTCTAGTACTCTATCAACTAAGGAGTACTATTACTAATTATGGGTAGAGCCTATGTGTAGCAAACCACACTGTCTGGCATGCACCACAGTTACCAAGGTAACTTCCCCCAAGTGCAGTGCTCTAGCTATGGCATCCAAATTGACCAAGTCCAGCTTCCCTTGCATTATTCTGTCACTCCTCACTGCAGTTGTGTCTCAAAAGGGTGAGTAAATGTTAGTACTTAATATTTATTTTTCAGCATAAGTAATTGCAGTCGTCACTTCTGTTTAGCTACCCTAGTGAAGATAAAGGTCTGAATAGAATTTATAAATAAATATTGTAAATGAGCAGCCAAAAAAAATATACAAACAACAACACAATAAACAAAGCAACTTAATTCGGGCATAATTATAATAATGCAAGTCATCCCATCAGACATGCCTCAACTCCTATAGACTTAGGCAATTATTTAGTCTTTATTTACAATCCTGTATTTCTTGGGGTACTTTGACAACAAATGTCTTGTGTAGAGTATCAGTTGAAAGTTGTTACAGGCAGGAGCGAATGGCCTTATAAGAAATAATCTACACTGTAAAAACCGGGGTGTTTAGTTACACCCTAAGTGGGGTGTACTGGAACACTTTTTTGCATTGGGGTATATTGTTACACTCATAGGGTGTGCTGTTACACTCACACTGCGAAACACTCTATGATTATACCAAAAAGAGTGTATTTTTGTCAGGAATAATAGGTAACACCCTTTCAGGAATACTTTTTTACATACCAACATTTTATAAGAACCTGTTGACTTATAATAATTTTCTGTTGGTTTTTTTTTATTTGTTGTTTCATTGCAGCAATAAAGGCATGCTGGTATAACATGGAGCTGTGGATGAAGAACATAAATATTCATACTCGTTAACTGTTGTACTGTGCCAAGTATATTTTATTCATTTGATCACAAATAAACTGAGAGTCATTAAAAAAAAAAATATTTACTAGCCAGTCAGAGGGAGAAATGGTGAGCTTTAAGTTCTACAAAAATGTGACTTGGTTTTCTGCAATTTGATAGCCTCTCACCACACTCCACACTGCTTGAAGGTGCTCGTTTTAACTAATTGTTTTAGTTAACTTCTTGCATTATATTATTAAGCAAAATTAGAAAGCTAGGAACTGTAACATGGCTGATGATTAATTGAAGAAGAATCCCTCATAAGCGCAAGCATATCCAGTGTGCATACTACTGCACAGTTTTATAACTCCAACGGCATTGATGAAAATGTAGCTACGTTAAATATTTGTTAGGCTATGTACTGTTGCGTAGACATAGGCCGCTCTGTGCATCTTGAACTACCGCCCTCAGGCCCTAAGTACTTCGCTGCGCTAGACGCTGGACCATTAAAAGCAGCCTCGCAAAGATACTGCATTTTCTCATGGAAAACCCTTTTCCAATTACGTGTAGGTAAGTATCGCCGGGTTAAATAAGTTTAAAACGCTTTACCATAATATAAGTAAAACTCTCGACTGGAAGTGGTCGTCTAAACTATTGTTGCGCGCTATAATAATAGTCTACTGATTCCTACTACGGCTACGCTACTGTGTCTTGGTGAACTTGAAGGAAGCTTCGCTGTCCCTACCCTGGCTTATGCTTCTGGGGTAAGTAGTTTTATGGCTAGCGGTCAGTGGGTTTCTAAGTATTTTAGCTGCACGGGGTCACCCAGGTCATTTTTTTCCCCTGGTGAAGTTGTGTTTCCTGAACAATTTTTTCTAAGCTATGTATAGCTACTGTATGAATTAATTAAGTAAACAGCAAGGGTGGCCTGAATTATGATAGTGATATTTTGTGGTAGTTTTAGCTATATATTATGACAAGGGCTCGTCAGTTTGTTTGTTCCACAGTACTCTTGAAAATTTTCATTTCTTTGTGAGAAAGTGTGGGTGCATGTTGGAATGGTTTCTAGTTACTGAATTGTTCCAAAACATGCTCCACCAAAATTATCCTCACTCATAGTTTTTCCCATGGCCACCCTAACATCCTTTAGTGTGCTCCTGGACAATGAAGGGGAGATAATTATTGCATACAACTCAACGTATTATTATATTTTCTACTTTGTTTTAAGCCCATGGTTTCATGCGGGTTATGGGAGCCCTGGGATTCCCACCCTAATTTTTTTTACCCCTTCTGAATTTATTTCAATGTAAGTTATGAAAAAAATGTAGGAATTTGTAGTAGTTTGTCGAAGTTTTCGTGATCATGACTTCACCATTTTCATGTGGCTAAACGGTTTTTGTGACTTTACAAATCTTTCTCTTATCTCTCCCTCTCTCCCCCCTCCCCCCCTCGTGTATGAAATGAAGTCCTGTCATTCTAGTTCATGCAATTCTGATAAACTTCAGTGAAATCATTTTACTTATCTGCTTATTCTTCATTGAGCTGTTGTTGAAGGACTTTTTCAGATTGCCCATTGCTTAATTATGGTTTAAACAGTTTATTAAGTGATTATCCGTTTTTATTATGTATCTCTGAGGCAATGTCAATAAATTTGTCAGTTCTCTAAGCGTACAAGTGATAATATCACAGCTTCAGAAGCACAGTGTCATATTAGCTTGTATAACCAGGTTTCGTGCCAAGGTGGTAGGGGCACCCTGAAATCCCCCATCTCTTCCAAGCCTTAGTTCCCCTAGAATTTTAATTTAGTAAGCTACAATAGCTATAAGCTTTTAATTATGTGACAAAGCACAGGTTAGTATAAGGTATATACACTTTCACATAGGCATGCCCATCAAAGCAGTATGGGTTTCCAAAATGAGACTGGCCAAGTACACCAGTGTTTCCCACCCCCAGCGCAGAATCCAGTATGACACCCTGATAACTTAGTCATCATATGCTTTTTCTGAAGTAAGAGTATGTTCTTTCCCCAATGTGTAATGTCACTATGAAGCATTTGTGCATTTTTCAGCTGATGTTGTGAGAATAGGGAACAAGAATTTTCTTCTGTTGGCCAAATATATTGGCTTCCAGTATTCAGATGTACAGTGATGGAAGAAAAATGTCCATTTTTCACATGCAGTTCATAGAATAAGACTAGGACAAGTCATAGGAGCTATGACAACCACTAAGGTCATAAGCAACTTGGCATGATACAGTATAGTATTGATGACCATTACCAAATGCAAGTCGTATGACCTCATAGAGGTAGTTGCAGGTCTTATAAGTCACGATGTGGATTTGGGACTGGTAGACAGTTAATTTGCTAATTTTTTTCAACAGACAATGTTGGTTAGCAATTGTTGTTGTTTTTTTGTTTGTTTGAACCCTAAGCGCGTATGCGCAAGAGGTTTGTAGTAGTTTCCCTGTCAGTCTGTCTGTCATGCTCTGATTTTGGAGATTACTGACAATTAACTGTGATTTAGGTATGAACTTATTCAGAAAGAAGATTAAGGTCCTTTTATTGTGCTATTTTTTTTTAATTTGGGGCTCATTGTTGATAAAACGTGAAGCTTTCAGCTCCACATTGGTACCAGCTGGGTAACTCCCCCTAGCGTCACGTCATAATCACTTGACTTCTTGCAGCCCGCAGTGTAGTTTGCTTTATGCTCAGGGAAGTTAACCGATGGATTTGAATGAAGTGAAGTTCACATTGAAAAATTATAACAGTGAGTGTTTCTGGCTAGTTTAGCTTCTCTTATGAAGACAGCATTCCCATGTACTATTTTCATTACTTGAGCTATATTGATGCCTCATTAAAATAGCTAACAGATTGCTTTGTTCTTTTTGAAGGAGATTATATTATTATAATAGCTAGGTAATGTTTAATAGCACTGAGGGTTCGCAGCTTTGCTGCTTCATTTGTTTTGTTTTTGTTTTGTTTATTATTCTTATTTAAAGCTTATCTGTATTATATAATTTATAGCCAGTACACAATGTTTTTTGTACGGTAGTGAAGAGGTGGTGTAGTTTCACTGACCATACACACCCTTCCTTCTGCTGGGGGGAAAGGCATTATACTTGTGATGTGCTTCAGTAAAAAAAATTGACATATAAGGTCAAAGGGTAAAATTCATCTTTATAAAATCATCATGCACAATTTGTTTGAACAATTTACACGGCCGACTTTTTTAAATTAGCGTACAAGCAAAACAAGGTTTTCCAAGAAATTATTGCACTGTATACATCCTAACTCTATATAAGACTTGCTTACTAACAAAAGAAACAGGAAGGAACCTAAGAAGCTTAACACACAAAGCAGCAAATGTATATTTATTGTTTGTTCTTAGCTAGTCAGCACATGTAACACACAACACTCTCACATGCACGCGTTCACTGGATATACCAACACAAGATATACATTGTAGTCTCTTGGTAGCTTGGCATGTTGGGCAATGGATTTTCAAGTATGAACAGTGATGACAAACAGCGCGTTGTTAACCAAGGTAACGAATGAACACAACAAATGTGAGCCAAAGTACAAAAGTTACATACATCCGTCCAAGCATATATGATTTATACAATCATATATCCCTGATTTTTTGTGTTGTCCCTGATAGTGTCTCGCTCGCTGCCAATTATTGCAGATATAATTACCACGGTTGAGCTTTGTATGTGTGTGTGTGTGTGTTTGCAATTGCATGACTTTTAACTTCATTCTCATATTCTACCACTGCTCTGCATTTTATCACGTGATGCCAGGAATGATTCTCTCTAAGAAAGTTGCTAGCTGTACTAACTTTAGCGATGATGTTTCAGCTCATGACTTAAAGCCGTAGTACTAGTGGCTGGACCCATCGGTTTGCTTCCTAACCACAGTTATATGGTATTGCTCTATCTTGTGTAAAACCAGTGTTGTTGTTATTCAGGGAGCGGAGGAATGAGGGCTTGTACATCTCCTTAAATCTAGTTTGCTGCCCTTCCCCCACCCCTTAGGGATTAAAGACATCCTAAAATTAATATTTACAAGGGAAAAAATAGAATACATTGATATGTGATTATTTTTTCCCCCCAAATGTCAATTAGTCATCATTAGATTACAATGGCTAACCTAATTCTTGGTCTAATTTAATCAGCGTCGTTTGTACTAAACAACTTTCCACATAAGCAGTGTAGGGCAGACTGTGGCAAGTGCATTGGGGATGCTTAGCTTGTACTATCTATTGTGCTGCATAATTATGACACGGAGCAGTAATATCTTTTGGGGCTAAGGAAATAATAAATGTGGTCTTATTGGATAAAATGCTTTCTTCGTGATTTCATCAATTGATAAACTTTTGTTTTGTTTTTTGGTGTCCAGAGGCATGGAAGATTTTGGAATAGGGAGGATCCACTGCACTTGAGTTAGACAGGGAAGTACTTTGCTTCCCTTTGCTCCCCTCCTCCCATCATCCACATGCACACACACACACACACACATATCCCAGATAGTTTGACTTTCGTGGAGACATTTGCCCCAATTTTTCATAACATTTTGTGGTAGTTAATATAAATATAATATAATATGAAAGGTACTGTACTAAACTAGCTTGATTCTCTTAAAAAATGTCTACATGTGTTAAAATTACAAGCACGAAAACACAAATCTGAGAATCTTGAATTATGTTGAGCTAGTTTTACTTGAGACATACACTTTCAATGTAGGAGTGTGAAGTGGCAGGTGTAATGGTGCAGTGACTACTCCACTGGTGTACACGTGATGACTCCTGGACTTCAATACAACTAGAGGTGAGGAACTCTGGAATGACTTCTTAACTCCACTAACAAGAAGGAGGCCTTGTGAAATTATTTTTTTATTTAATATAAATCATTTTAATTGACTGGTAGATATTTCCATTTAATGCACACTTAGACAACCTGAAATATAGGGAGCGACTTAAAGTCTGAACTTTTAGAACTCTTGTCACTTCATTTACTAACAGAATAATCCTTTGAAACCATTTGTATGTGTGGCCGGGGACACACACACACACACACACACACACACACACACACATTATATTGATTCAACTTTTCATTTGTAAAGTATTGAATTCAAATGAAAGGTGAATAGTTCCCGAATCATTTGGTCAATGACCTGACGATAGCCATGCACAATCACCTGGTCTAACACACGCACACACATAGCTACAGTAGTGAAATAAGTGAAAGAAGAAAAGTAATGGTACACATGATAGTTAGTCATTTTTTACACAGGGGCTGAAGTCAAGTATTTCTATGGTCCTGTGATTTCCAGATAATGTAAGATTCATTAACCCTTTCACCGCCAAGTTTATGACGACATCGGTAACATGAAAATGTAACTAGTGACGTGCTTGAGCACAAATGGCGAGCGAGCCTAATACTACACTGGAGTGTTAAACGTTTGGTTTTAACTTCTAATATTCAAGCTACTAAAAAAAAGTGGAGTTTTTAAATCATGTATTATATGGTAAAGGCATTCAATGCCATAGTAACCACTCCCCGAAACTGTTTCAATTGAAACAAAAAATAAGTCACGTTCTTTAAACTTTTTCTTTGGGATATTTTTTGTAACGCACAATACTTTCACATAACTGAACATACGTACGCAAGACTTACCTTCGTGCTAAATGTAGTTGACAATAAATATTCAAGTAAATACTGTTGCATAGGGCTTATAACTATGACAAATAGCGTATTAACTTACCACCGCAACTAACTTGATAGAAATGGAACTCCAGTAAGTTTTTGAGTTTAAACTGCACCCACAAAAAAATTCAAAGTGTCAGTAAACAATTCAATTTCTAGGATGATACGGGTAATGATCGTTAAACCGGAGGATACTGTTTGGGACGGGGTCGAATGCTGAGTTAACTCGAAAATACGAGAAGGTCAAAGTACACAATGGCATACATACGTCTAACATATAAACAAACAAACATCCCCGATTTTAAATTGTGTTACCCCTGAGAGTGTCTTGCTCGCTCTGCTCGCCAATAATATTTTTTTTTTTTCCTGCACAGACATTCAGCAACGAGATATGTTTTAAAAGCAGGTACAGTCAAAACTGTTTACTATGATGCAAAAAAAAAAGTCTATTAGTCCAACAAATAGCTACAAATTTGGACTTGCTGTTACCAACCATACTAACTGAAATTCAATTTCTGAATGTCTCAGAGCTGTGGTTCAAACAGAGTACATGCTTATTCATCTTCTATTTGATGGATTCTGAGCTTCTCAACCTCGTACTATTAAATATTTTTTGGAGGACAAACAACTCAACGGTTAGCGTTCCAGCAGCCATATTTTTTTTTAATTGTAAAAAACAACAACAACTAATACCCGTACTATCATTTCGATTTTATTACAGGAGAACAGCCGACCAAATGCAAAACGCCACGTGGCGTCTACGGCGGTGAAAGGGTTAAGAAGACCTGAACCCTGCAGTACATAGCTACACTTTCATCAATGCCATTGGAGGGACATTATAAACTCAAGGCGGGGTCACTATCTAATTGTGTCTTTCTCTGGAAGGACCTGGGACCTGAGTGATTAAGTAAAAAACTACACCAGTTATATAAAACTGTGCAGTGATATAGGTAGTTAGTAAACTGGGTGTGGCACCAGCGGTATTAATTATGGCGAACTTGTACATTTTACACAAGAATGCTTGATCATAATGAAGCCACTTTGGCAAGTGCTCCAAAGGAGACCTACAAAGTCTTTGTCTAATAATTGACGAGGAAATTCAATGGCTACTGTGCTGGTGTATATTTCCAAGTAAAATAGCTCTACTTGTGTTTTAAGTCAGTGACTTTAAAATGTTTTGCTTGTGGTTTTGAGGTGTGACTTTGTACCTGAAATTAATTCTGCAATTTGCCAAAAAATTGATGCTACTTGGTAACACTGTAGAATGTCATTATCCAAACACTTCAGTTAACCGAACACCATAAATCTAATAATAGCATGTACAAACAAGAATACATAATACTATATTACATAATAATACGTTTTCTGTTTTGTTCAGTTCTCTGAACATTTAAATTATCCGAACACCTCTCAGTCGCAACTTATCCAGATAACTGACATTCTACTGTATACCATTTCATATGTCCTCCTGTATGCACACATCAACACTTCACGCATAGTTACTTGACTGCAGCCATTCGTGTCATTTACCAGCTGTATATGTCTTGGTTTTGTTGTTGGTGGTGAGGTGTAAATCCACCAAAGGGAAGGTCAAATAATAAAAAATAAAGAGAAAATAATGAAGTTAATAATAAAGTTCTCGAAGGACCAGAATTCTTATAATGGCATCTAATTAGTCAGTCAGATATACAGAGGCTCCCGCCAGCACTTAGACTTTATTTGCGCAAGAATAATAATTGATTGCGAGTTGGTACAGATTATATAGGGTGATATGGTATAGAACTAAGATAGGTAGGAAGTAGGTGGAGATTGAGATGAATATGATTAAGTTTTAAGATGAGAGGCGCCCGCAAGCTGGCCAAATGTAAGGTGTGGGTGTTAAATGATGAGATAAATGTGGTGGTAATCAATAACAGGTTCTGTTCCAAGTTCAGACGGATAGCTGTAGGTCAGTTCTTCCTCCTTTGTGGGGGTGGTTCCGACAGACAGTTATCCTGAGATTGACCACTCTGGGTGGAGACAAGACAGTTGTTGTTGTTGTTGTTTTGTTTTATCAGTTCACACACTTCACTACTTTGAAGTTTTGCTCAGTGCAGGTTTGTGCCATTGGCATTAAACTGAGAAGGCAGAACTGCCGTATGTGTATACTGAATGTTTGACATCGTGGTTCCTATGTGATTGTGTAGATGAGCATTAATAAAAATATATATGCAATAAAGCATTCCTTAAGGCAGTAATACCTAGGTGAGATGTATTTTTAACTATTCTAGTGCGAGAGTTATATCTGAGTTCAATCAAATGATGTCTAAATTTATTATCCAGCTATTATTTATATGTACCATACTGCTCTGTGTGTGTGTGTGTGTGTGTGTGTACATGTGTGTGTGTGTACATGTGTGTGTGTTATGTGTTTTGCAGAGTACTGAAGTCTTTTTGCTGTACTTCATGTGACAGACTAAAATTAGTTTACTAAAGGTATGTTTAATTTTTTGTGTTAGTTGTTGTACAAATATTTTTGTGGATGATTCTCTCTTTCACGGCTTTTTTTTTTTTATTTTTATTTTTTTTTTAACCATACAAATTTTTTTTAAATGTTTGGCTGTCACCAGGAATTGAACCTGGACCGCTTGCTTAACACACAAACACTCTGTGGCTGAGTGATAATTTTCCAAAAGTGGGTGTATGCTCCTCTTTTTTCTTTCTAAGGCGCCACACAGCTTATTGTGTAAGGAAGTCCACATCAACCGAACAGATAGATTTTCAAAGAGAAGTTTTGGCTAGACTGTAGTATAAATTACAACTTTCTATCTAGAATGATTTGCAAGTTGGAAATAAAATAGCTTTGGTATTGTGACTGAAGACTACTCTTTGTTTCCTACTGTATGTGCCAGAAAGTTAACAATGAATACATGAAGTGACTAAACCAGCTGTTAATATTGTTTTGCTAGTTATAATTGTACTACCAGAATGCTTTTGTTTTGCTATCTCGAGGGTTTCTCAAAGGTAATGCTTTTTGAAAGCATGAGCAGAGTGCTTGTGATAAATACGCAATAGATGCACTTTGAACAATGCCAGCTCTACTAAATGCTTCAGATGCTTTTTACTGTGGTTTGGTATATCACACCTCTTACACCACACTCAATTCCTGGCCAGACCACTTAGAAATGCCAGAGAAGCCCCTGATCGAGTGGTCTCATGTTGGATTCCTACTGATAGACAAACATTTTTTTTAATTTCTTTTTATTGTTTTTAAAAAGCCTGTGAAAAGAGAGAATACATATGTGACCGTCTACGGGGAAAATCGGGCAGCATGCGTAGACGTCGCAAAAAGATCGATTTAGTTCTTAAAATTGTATTAAATAAGCCTAACGAAGGGAACGGTTAGGCGATATATAGCGGGAATGGCTAAAGCTATGGCGATAAAACTTGGAGAGCTTAATATCTGCTTGCCAAGGAGTCTGTAAGTGCCAAAAATAAAATTTTTTGTCGGGGCCGCGTTGTGCCCGATTTTCCTGTAGACGGTCACATATTGGATTCTTAGTGATAGACAAACATTTTTTTTTTAATTTCTTTTTATTGTTTTCAAAAAGCCGGTGAAAGAGAGAGAATACATCTAATGAGAAAAGAAGGCTGAGAAAGCAATTGTGAAATATTTTTATGCTCTTGATTTTTAGATGCAGTGAACAGTGGAATTCTGCTGATGCTCGTCGTATGGCAAAACAAGCACAGAATTTTGTTACCAGTGTAGGCCACTCCACCACAAGAAGGTGGTGGCCCCCTAGTGAATTGTCCTTCTCAAGATAACTGGAAAGGAAGCTGCGAACATTCTTAACACCTGTCATTCTATCATATCTCACTTCTTTGTGCATTTTCATTGAACCCACTGGGTTTTCTTTTCTTTGTTTGTTTTTTGTTGCTTTTTTGTTTGTTTTTTTGTTTTTTGTTTTGTTTTTTGTTGGTTATACTTATTGATAGTTTTGTGCAGTAACTCATTACGCAGTGAAATCTCACACAACAGGAGTGGGAGGATTTGTGGAGGAGGTTAACTACTACTACAAATATATTTCTATTACAACAGTGGTTACATTCATTTTGGCTGTTGTACGGAGTCGGATATGAAGTCCACAATAAGCAAGCAGTGCATACTAATCCACCACTAAAACCAGCAAATATGGCATTGCAGCATATTATAGATACAGAGTAATCAAAATAATGTAACTCGTTCAACTTCAACTATTTCACTTTTACTTGTAGTTCTACTTAGTCAGTCATGCACTGGTAAAAATTGTTACTGTGGCAGATAGTTTAGACTTGCAGTAACATAAAAGTACCAACCAACAAAGCTAAATTCTAGTGAGTATGTAGAGAGACTTGAAATTTGCGTCATAACAACCAGTTAGCTATAGAATGGACGTATGTTGAACAACCTCGACATTTTGTATGGAAACACTGTATAATAGTGCATAGCTACAGTGAATGTTCTTCCTGCCCCATCCAATTAGATAATTTATTGCTTATTACTCCTTGGAACAAACAAACCTCTGATTTATGATCTGAAAGATTGCTCTTGATTTGTAGGTTCTCTTTTAGAAAGTTTGTGATAAAATTAATAATGATCACTCCGATCACTGGAGTTCATATTTTCCATTGCTAGTAGCTACTGTTTTGGTTAACTAAAAAACCCTTAGTTTGAAGAACAGCTATATAAACTAATAATGGAGAAGATAGAAAATTTGATTAAAACTAAAATTACCCTAGAGTGGATGACAATTAATATTACAATTAGCTAAGTAAACATATAGCTATGAACCTCTCTACAATGGATTTCTGGAAAAGCAACCTTAAATCTCAACGACAGCAAACAGTATGCGCAAAATGATCTTCCACAATCTAAAATAGCTAACCTCTGAAAGCAACCAAACTCTTAACAAAGATCAAAACATTTGTCCCCATGCATGGGTGGCCTTTGTAAAGAGGTTTGCTGTAAAAAAAAATACAGTACAAATATGTCATATAATCAACCCATATTATGGGTTGATTATATGTATGTTTGTATGCTTTTCTCACCTAATTTAGATAAGCATTCTCAAATGTTTCCCACAACGCTCTTGTGCGTGCATAATTCATCAGCGACCTCACCTAGTTTCCAACCTGACGTTATAACCAACAAATTCATCATCGATTCTTTAATATTTGAACAACAATTTATTGTTCGTTGGAACAAAGTTAAATTCCGAGATCATTCGAGTCCAGCCTGGATCATCAGTGTGTACATACTTTCAGAATTGTTTGTAAAACGACTGTAACTATAACAACAGTCCGCGCCCACCTAGTCAGCGTTAAAAGGAAGGTCGATTTTCTCGTGTCCAGTCTCCATAAAGTAATACACAGCTTGTGCTGGGTGGAATGGCCATGTAAGAAAGGTTAGAGATGTTTTAGGTGGCTATACTTTATTCGGGGGCTGCATATGCACGTGCAAGTTGAGACTTATGGCTAGCTATAAGAAAATGTATTTACTGTCTGTTGGCTCTTGTGTATGTAAGTGAGATTGTTATGTTCTGTTGCTGGATACTTAACCTGACCTTTCTTAGGTGATGTAGCTAAACTTGGCTGGTTGCACCAATCACGGGTATCCACTGTGTGATCTTATTTTTTTGGATATGCACATGTGCAGGGCTGCCTCTATGTCAGAGTAGTATATGGCACACCTAAAACTGTAACTAAATCATACAATTAATTGAAGGTGTTTGTTGGTTTCTTCTACTACCATGCCTTCTGTCTCAAAAAATAGATGGCTCTATTTTTTCTCATCCATGACATGATCAATGAATTACACCAAAATGTATAGCAATGACCTATAGCTGGCTACAGTGTACATGCCATGGCTCCATCTTATTCATTATACATGTGCTACAGTGTACGTGTGCTCAGTCTCCATGACTGTGGTTTATTCATTATACATGTTCTACAGTGTACATGTGCTCAGTCTCCATGGCTGTGTTTTATTCATTATACATGTGCTACAGTGTACATGTGCTCAGTCTCCATGACTGTGGTTTATTCATTATACATGTGCTAGTGTACATGTGCTCAGTCTCCATGACTGTGGTTTATTCATTGTACATGTGCTACAGTGTACATGTGCTACAGTGTGCATGTGTTCAGCCTCCATGGCTGTGTTTTATTCATTGTGTTTAGTTTCCATGGGAGGCATGACAGTGACAGATAAGCCATACCAGTGTAGTGTGTGTGAGAGAGCATTCATACGCAAGCAAGACATTGGTAGACACAGATGTGTGACTACACGTTGAAAACATTAGTTACTGTGATTTAGACTTGTCACTTGTGGAAGAGAAGCATCATCCAATATGGGTGGCTTTCTTTCAAGGTTCAAGGTGTGTGTGTGTATATATGTATGTGTGTGTGTATATATGTATGTGTGCGTGTGTGTGTGTGTGTGTGGTGTAGTGGTTGTGTCCTTGGCTCAGGGCCTGAGGGTCTTGAGTTCAAGCCCCACACTCAGGCAGCTTTCCATCTTGTTTTCCACCTGCCTCCCACCAGCCCCACAAGTCCACCCAGCTGTGATTGGGTACCTGGCATTTACTGGGTTGCAAATTCAAGGCCTTTTCTCATGAAACAGCAATGGTCTAGGTGGGACTTTGGGTGCCTACATCACTTGCTGTGAGGACAGGCTTGTGCTCCTGCGAGAGTTCCTAGCCCGGCTCTAGGAACTTTGCTTGTACGACTCGCAGTGCATGCTTAGTGCACACAGGCATCCTGGCTCTACCAGGTGCGCATTACCGCTAGCGGTTGCAAGATAATTAGCTTTTTGCATGTGTGTGTATACACATGTTTCTAATATACAGTGAGATATGCCACAGAGTAGTGAGGTCATATGTCCCTATAGTGAAGCTAGTCTAAAAAGGCTATGCTTTATTTGTGTATGTACATTGATTTTCCCACAAATATTGGGCATTTGATGTGGCATACATCAACAACAACAGTTCACTTTCTGTGCATTTCAATGTAATGACATCACCGTGAGTTGGTCAACATCTATTACACTTCTATAATATCCTGAAGGCTTCTTTTTTTTTCTTTCTTTTTTCTTTCCAAATATTTGCTTACCAGCAGCCCTACCCCTCAACTAATGTTTCCTTGGACAAGATCAGTGGGTCTGTGCTAATGAACCATCTATTTACTAATTAGTGTACCTACTTTGGGGCAGGTGAGACAAAAACAACTGGGGGGGTGAGGTTATTACACTGAAACCTCTCTATCCAGAACTGTGTGGGACCAAACCTAAGAAATGTCCCCTAACTCAGAAACACATTCAAGTAACATTCGCTGGTAGCTTTAGAACTGTTCAGATTAACCTCACTGACTTTCCTTCTTATTTTCTGCTATAATTATCTCGAGCTTTCTTGCTAGAGTTAAAAGTGACCTTTCTTCCATTCCCTCCAGTTGTTAAGTTCTAGAACTAGTGGGGCCACTGAACTAGCATCTTGATTTCCATGTTCCACTCTCCTCAACACCGCAGTTGAATTCTCAAAGTAACACGTGAAAATATTTACACAATTTTATTCATTGATTTTGGTTTGGTAG
>WLWD01004873.1_pt1 | contig 23347 bp, 17 predicted proteins | sample 6712731 | NCBI WGS metagenome assembly WLWD01 (sample SAMN12718690, study PRJNA576275) | sponge metagenome | isolation source: marine sponge | host: Mycale hentscheli | place: New Zealand: South Island, Marlborough, Capsize Point | collected 2014-11-01
ATTCTTCAGACAAACAGATCTAACTCGATTCTTCAGACAAGCAGATCTTACTCGATTCTTCAGACAAGCAGACCTTACTCGATTCTTCAGGCAAGCAGATCTTACTCGATTCTTCAGACAAGCAGACCTTACTCGATTCTTCAGACAAGCAGATCTTACTCGATTCTTCAGGCTAGCAGATCTTACTCGATTCTTCAGACAAGCAGATCTTACTCGATTCTTCAGACAAGCAGACCTTACTTGATTCTTCAGACAAGCAGACCTTACTCGATTCTTCAGACAAGCAGATCTTACTCGATTCTTCAGACAAGCAGACCTTACTCGATTCTTCAGGCTAGCAGATCTTACTCGATTCTTCAGGCAAGCAGACCTCACTCGATTCTTCAGACAAGCAGACCTTACTCGATTCTTCAGACAAGCAGATCTTACTCGATTCTTCAGGCAAGCAGACCTTACTCGATTCTTCAGACAAGCAGATCTTACTCGATTCTTCAGGCAAGCAGATCTTACTCGATTCTTCAGACAAGCAGACCTTACTCGATTCTTCAGACAAGCAGATCTTACTCGATTCATAGGCAAGCAGATCTTACTCGATTTTTCAGGCAAGCAGACCTTACTCGATTCTTCAGACAAGCAGATCTTACTTGATTCTTCAGACAAGCAGATCTTACTCGATTCTTCAGACAAGCAGATCTTACTCGATTCTTCAGATAAGCAGACCTTACTCGATTCTTTAGACAAGCAGATCTTACTCGATTCTTCAGACAAGCAGATCTTACTCAATTTTTCAGACAAGCAGATCTTACTCGATTCTTCAGACAAGCAGATCTTACTCAACTCTTCAGACAAGCAGATCTTACTCGATTCTTCAGGCAACCTTTGCCAATTTTGACCAGTGTCATAGAGGCTCCACAGTGATGGTGCTATTGATGATATAGCTATTGACCAGCTTCAGTAGTGAAATAATAAGTCTTGCTGAGACTTTTTAATGTTCTTTAGTTTTTTGGTTTTTTTTTTTATTTTACAGAGATTGACATTAAAACATTCCTAAACCACTATAGATTGAACTTCCCCAAAGCACAGGCAAAAATGCATATATTAGTAGCTGTCACATTTGATAAATTAATTTATTATAATTAGAATGTTATTTTGTACTTATAGTACTACATACAATGTGTTATGATTGCTATTGACCAAAATATTAATCCCAGAATGTGATGTTTCAGATTATTATTATAGTATGTTTTCTGCCTAAGCAATAGAATTGATCGACAATGCACCTTTAAGTTCACTTGCACACTTATCTACTTACACTCAAGTTCCATACAAGTCCATGGGCTACAGCTCCTTGGGCAGTTGTTTAGTAACAATGATTACCACTTGGCAACACTTTATAGAGATTCAGTCCTCAAGATTGTCGGGATATATGTCCAACTCCTTTTGAATTAGGTGAGAAAGATGTTACTAATGAGTACATGGATTGTGATTTAGTTGAGGGTGTGAAATGGGTTCCGGGAGTGAGGAATTGATTGGAAGCTGGTGTAGTTGCGCTGATTCTTCAGAAGAAGTAGAGGGAGAAGGTGACAGGCAGGAAGATATGTTGAGGAATGTGGAAAGTAATTTGTGTGGTAATGATTGGATTGGTTTGTGTGAGCTAGGTGCACCAGATGTTGCTGACAATAAGGAAGAGACTGAGTAGTTGGAACAGGAAATTATGCAGTTCCCACCCTTCAGACATGTAGTAGTTTAGCTGACAGGACGGAGAGAGACTACTACTGAGCAAGGGGCTCATTGTTTCACAGACAAATGGTGCATGACCAAGAGTTTAAAATAGATTGGTAGTTTCTAAGTCAAAGAATAGCATGACTTTTAGACTAGCTCATGAAATTAGCGGGCATGTTGTGTGTAAGAAAATGACTAAAATAGTTAGTAGTACATTTTATTGCAGAGGATAGTGAACTACATGTTAAATCTTGTATTACTTGCTCAAAGGTGAATACAGGAAGTAGAGTACCAACAGATATGATTGACACAGCCATTTGAAGTTATAGCATTGGACAAGTGGGTCCATTACCTCCTGGGAAGGGAGGGATGTGTTTCACACTTACTTCATGTTACATGGCTACCAGGTGGCTGATGCTGTGCATCTGAAAACAGCTGCAGCTAGGAAAGTAGCTGATGCTTGCATAGTTATATTTAAATGGGTCTACCATTACAGGTCCTTACAGTCATTTTGAGGAAGGTGTATTAGTTTATGGTCGACAATTACGTGGACCTATGGATATTTAATATGCAGGGTGGATAGATGATTCACTAAATGGCATAACTTACCAAGTGAGTGAGTGAATGAGCTGGCTGAGAAACTAGAGGTTCTGGGAGATGATGTTGTTGATATGGGAAGATAATTGAGAAGAGATAAGAGGGGAAAGATAAGGATAGAAATAAAGAATTAGAAGTGGGAGTGTAAGAACCAGAAACACCTCACCCACATTATCACAGGGGAGTATAGTGTAGGGAGTACCATAACTGAGAGGGAAGAGGACTGATGGCAGCACTTGAATATTATACCGAGACTTAACATGCACCATTCAACGAACACACTGATAATTTGAAAGGATGTGAAAAAGAATCACCAGAAATTAATGCTGAGAAGTATGTATTTGATGTGTGTAGTAACACTGATAGTATTGGTAGTCAAGAGTTCCCTGAAGATCTTGATGATCCTGGTGCACCCGAACAACCTGATCAACCTGAGCATCCATATCAATCTCAATATGATAAAGCTGAAGTATTGCACGATCTACTAGAGAGAGATGTAGACCTGACTATTATATACAACAGAGTCATGTGAGTGAGACTCCACTAATGTATAAAGATTCTGCAGTTGTCGGTGGAGTAGCTATGATCCATGGAGGAGGAGTTGGTGGTAGGGCTCTGCGCGGACACTATCACAGAGTTACAGTGACTCAATTAGTCACCAGCTATCTTATATTAAAGAAGTGCTGGGAGCACTCTTCTTTGAGAGCTTACTAGCAGAGCTACTGGCCATTGATCTAGATGAGGAAGAGAACATCAACATAGCCAGTTATCTGTTACACTGCTAGCCTGTCTTTGTGTGTTTCAGAAACTGGTTTGTGTAATACGCTCAAAGAGAAAACATAAAGCGATGCTCACTTTGTCCAGCAAATTAACAATCATGACATATGCTTATTGCTGCCAAAATACACAATTATAGTCTCATCATTCATACTGCAGAAGGTTTAGAAGATAAAAAGTGTCCAAAAAATTAGTATCATTATACAAGGAAAAGAAGTTGACAATGAAATTGTTTAAAGCAATAATGGAAACCAGAAATAGTATGGAAACTAGTGAACTCCATCTAATTGGATGTGCTGGAGAGTTGAGAATCTAGAGTTGCATATTTTGTGATAAGAACACTGCCACTGCCCGCTCTGGAATTGTACATTACTATTTGTTTGTCCCAGAAATTGATGAACTTCATGTCTGTTTACTATGCATGATCTGCAAAGAAGTTACTTATAATAATAGAAAATTTTCTCACTCATTCTAACAGCCAATATTGTTAATTAAAACTTAACTCGACTTCTTGCCAAAGTCCTCTTTAGAGATCAACTGAGGTCGAACTTTCCATAGTGATATTATAACACAATGTAAAAAGCAAGATTTCTGGAGTGCATGCTTACTGTTTATTATATCCTGGAGGGTAATTTGCACGCAACATGAACAGCCAGCATCCTAGAAGCTCTAAACATATGTCTCTGTTAAACTTTTGTTGTTGTTGTCTGGTGTCATCTGTATGTGTAGAGCTTCCTTGATCTTCAACTCACGATTCTTAATGGCTCTGTCTACAACTCTTACCTGGGTGATGTTGCTGCCAAGTATGTTCAGCAATAGTTGAATCCTTCTCATCACCTCTCTTACAAGCATCCTGATGTTTTTTCACTCTCTGCTTAAACCTTCTAGTTTTTTCACCTATGTATACTTTACCACAACTGCAGGGTATATTGTACACTAAGGATGACTCTGTGGTAATGGGTATAGTATCTTTAACTTTAGTAAGATGTGATCTTACTGTCTTACCCGACTTAAATGCTGTTTTGATGTCAAAGTCTCCACACCACTCTCTTGAATACTCTCACTCAATCCTGCTATGTATGGAATAGAACGAATCAAACCTTTCTCTTGCTCAGTATCTGTGTGATCTCTAGAAGGTAACTCTTTAGAGCCTGCCTTAATGGTTGTGTTGGCATAACCATTACTTTGAAGCACTTTGTGTAGGTGTTTCTCTTCTTCCTTCAAGTTTTTACTCATATTGGTTACCCTCCTAACTCTCTGATACAAGCACCTCACTACTCCTGTCTTTACATGGTTAGGATGATGAGACCTACAGTGAAGGTATCTATCTGTGTGTGTAGGTTTTCTGTACACAGTGGATGTAAGCATACCATCACTCTCTCTCTCTCTTTAATAAGCAATCCAGAAAAGGTAGCTTACTATCTTCCTCTAATTACATGGTGAATTTTATAGGAGGTCTTACAGAGTTTAAATGGTCCAACCAATGTTTTTCAGTTCCTTTCATAACTATGCAAAGGTGTCATCTACATATCTAATTCCAAAATACAGGTGTAGCTGGAGCTGAGTTTAAAGCTTCTTCCTCAAAGAAGGTACAAGTAGGCCACAACTGCAGAAATAAGAGAACCACTAACTCTACCCCTTAAATCATTTGCCTTATCCTCACTAAGAAACTTAGTTACAGCTTCAACAGTAGTTATTGTTACAGTGTCAATAAGGGGGAGTTTCGGAGGAGCTGGTGCAAAATCGTCCTTGGCTTTCAGTAAAATTTGGCTGTTAGAATGAGAAAATTTGCTATTAATATAATTATTTCAGCTCCTGAATGACTGAATCATTGAAAGAAGTAACTTAGTTCATACAAATTCAGAATTCTTCAACTTTTCTATATTAAAGTTGATTCAAAGTTCACAAAATTGTAACTACTAGTACCATTACTTCTGCAGCAACTCTTAAAATCATGAAGTTTTCTAGTTGCTGATCTGAAACTCAGACAGTCAGCAATTTGAAAGAATTCACGATAATGGTTTTCTAGTATCATAGTATTTGAATGTCACTGTGCTTGGAGTGTAAAAAAGTTTAAAATTCTGCTTTGAAACCTTGTTTATTATGTGGAAAAGTTTTGTACTTGAGGAAATATAAAATATTGCCTCACTATAAGTTCCACTAGTAAAGACCTTTCAGTTTTTTTTATCTAGATGTAGCTAATGCCATTAAAATAAACTTAAAAATGAACATCATACTGTCCAATAAGTATAACTATATATTGAACTATTTACATCAACACTATTCTAGCTAACAATTGAATCAAAAGCAAGATTCTTGAAGCATAGCTGCTGAATTGCTTTTTTTTTGCCTAAAAAGAAGCCTAACAATCAATGTGACACCTCACATTTGCTGCATGCAAGTTTAAACTCTTGCCAAAATGCCATCTAATTTTCCAGATGAGCATCATTTCTTTTATCACATGCATTATAAATTGCTTCTTTTAAACAAGTGATGTTTCACCTTGTCTACAAGCATAGCTATGCAGGGTGCGATCATGTTGGATGTTTGTATGTAATGGTTGGAACTCTTCTGCTTTTTTTGCTGACTTGTCATTCAAGTTTGTTCCCATTAATGAATGGATTTCTGTATAGCTAGTTATGGAACTATTTATTGACATGTGGGATGGACAAGATAATACACTGGATATTTATTAATTAACTGTTCACATCTGCTTCTCCACTTCAACATTGAGACCATCTTTAGCTACTTGTTCATGATATCCTAAGAAGTGGATGTCTTTCTTCAAACTATTAGCTACAAGTAGCTACCTCAGTCAATCAATTCATTAATTTTATGTCACCAGCACCTCAGGCAAGAAGCAAGATTATGCAAGCACAAACCCAATGAAAATAATTTTGAAAAGATTTAGTCAGCAACAAATATTAGTTTTCTGGATTATGAGGTTGTATTGTTTAAATATTAATTAAATCTAGATTTTTGATACATTGAATTTGTCAATACCACAAAATTAATATTGAACTTTAATTTAAAATTGCAAGTAGCAAAAGCAAAAACAACAACAACAAAAATATAAACAACAAATTATAACCTCTTTATTTTAGTGCACTGCAGGAACAACTTCCCAATAGATCAGCCTTTGAAACTTTCAGGCATGAATTCATGTGGTATCAATTGAGGTATGGTCTCCCCATTCTTCATGTAGCAGTGCCCCTTCTGGTTGTCTGCAAATGCTCTGACCATCAAAATTTTTATGTTTCTGATGTTTTCTTTAGAGCTCTCCTCTTAGGAAAAGGTGAAATGTATCCTTTCTAGACATTGAAATAAGTGCAATCTCATCTTCTTTTACTCATAAAATATCTTTTACTCAAAAAATATCTTGTACTCGTAAAACATCTTTCAAGGGTCTTCCATGCAAAAGTGCAGTCACATTAGCTATGGCATAGAGCCCACAATCATATTCACCAGCCAGAATTTGTGTGTCCATAAAGTTTGTCTTTTACATGCTTTCCTACATAATGATGATACATGCTATTGTATGTAGCACTAGCTGTTGAAGGCAGACGTTCAATAGTGGATACTGTAAGCCAGTGTCCATTCCGATTATTTACAATTTGAACAGATTCAACTGACTCCACAATAAATGATAAAGCCACTCCACAAATTGCATCCTGAAATCCAGTAATCTAAGCACTAATTCTGAAGGATCTGCTGATGAGATCATCAAATAGCTAACCAAAAAGTGGACTTAAATTGGTAGTTCTTTTAATGTAATTCGTACTCTCATAACATTATTGTAGAGTTATTTATAGAATTTAGATCCGGTTGCTATATTGTTACTAGGTGTACTAACTTGGTAAGTGTGCACTATTTTTTGCCTTTAGGTATATGAACTGTGCATACTAACCACCCTTGGGATATTGCTATTTTTGAGTTTTAGTTTAATAGAATAGGCCGGATAAAGCAGGGAGCAGGTTATGTGAGGCAGGATATGCAGAGGGTCTACTACTCTCTCATATCCACCTATATGGGACCAGCCCTATTATATAACTCTCCTGCTGCAGCTCTCATACCACAGGAATTTACCATAGCTAGCTGCTTTACTGCTTACTGCAGAGCAGCCCAAGGTAGAGTTAGATCTGGAGATAACAGCTGGCAGCTACAATGCTAAAGTAAACTTGCTAAAGTAACTTGCTGGTGTGCTTCAATTGAATTTTAATTTTTGGGCTGGAAACACGGAAGAATTCCTTGCCGAAAATGCTGATAAACAAAGTTGCTAGTGGAAACTGGGCAGGCCTGGGTAAACAGGATCTAAAATAGTTCACTAGCTCAATTTGAATGACTAGTCTCTTTAGTCTCTTTAGTCTCTTTAATCTCTTTAGTCCCTTCTAGCCTTTTCGATCTCTTCTAGTCTCTTTATTCTCTTCTAGTCTTTTTATTCTCTTCTAGTCTCTTTAGCCTCTTCAATCTTTTTTGTCTCATGTATAGTCTCTCCTAGTCTCTTTAGTCTGTTCTTGTGTCTTGCAATCTCTTGTTGTGTCTTGGAATATTTAGAATATAGTATATTCCATTTTGTATTCCTTTGCAGTCCTGTTGTATTTTCTTTTTTAATAAAGTTGTTGCAGTCACTTGTATGTTGTTATACATCTTACAGTAATTCTATAGCTAGTGTCTTTACACACAGATTAATGCGTATGCATTTATTCACATGGAACTGGATAGTTTGTATCATTTATGATGTTTCAAATGATACGTTGGGGCGGAAACCGCTATATGGAGAGGGTTTGTAAGGTCCTCACTCTTGATCACCCTACAAGAGGACAAGAGGAGTAGCTATGATTTTAGAAGTCTAAAGAGACTTTAACACTTTAACTTCATACTTCTTGCAAGAATAACTGGCTGAAGGGTAGAGAGAGCTAAGTATGAAGAAAAACTGGTACTAATTAATGAGAGAGTTGAATGAGACGAGATGATTAGTTAGTGAATGAAAGGTTGTGACTAAATTGATATATAGAGGTAACCTCACACACTGGGGAGTGTATAGAGTGTGTATGAAGTGATGGTCAAAATAAAACATTAATATATGCAATCACACACATACATGCTATGAATCCAGATCTAGTTCATAACAAAGTTCCGGGGTTGCCTTTACAACCACTTTAGTGAGGGCTGACCTGAACATTATGTTTCATGTTTTAGGGCTTACGAGGTACCACTTGAATATCATATGAGCGGATCCATTATTCTGATATGAAGTCATCAACGACACATTGCAAAGAATAACAATTATAGTCAACTCATATCACATATCTCTTGAATGCCTCTTGGACAATAATAGAATACTGTGTGTAAAAAATTCTATAGGATATGTTGTCATTTTCATTAAATTTTACACCAAATGTCTGTATGATAATGCAGCTAGAATGAAATAGCCCTTAGCATGCAGTACTTAGTTATAATAAAAATTAGTGTTTTACTCATGGTCATTCATTCGTTAATATAATAGCAAAAATTATTGTGACACCCTAAACTAAACAACTGGTGTGATGAACCATATTGTTGCCTGTGTGCATGTGCATAGTCCTTTCAGCTTATGACCTGTCTATCTCAAACAGTATCTTGTGTATCTAATTCAGTATCCATCAGGCTCAAATAAAAATTGGGAGGAGTTCTAATCCATTTCAGGTCAGATGAATACTGGAGACTGGAGGGACCACAGTAAACTGTTTGAGATGACAGCTCAAGGGCCAAATGCACATGCACACAGGTAACAATAATGACTGACATGAATGCAAACCAGTTGTGAGGGTGACAGTTTAAGTTTTGCTATAATACTCGTCTGTCAGGTGATAGGTAAGTGGGTAGCTAACCATGTGTAAAATTTTGATGAAATGAATATAATATTCTAAAAAAATGTTTTCACTCAGTACATTATTATTGTCCACTAGGTATTGAATAAATAAAATTTTAATTAATCAGTATAAAAATGAATTTCTAACAGTATTTTTGTACATATGAATGTCACAGGAAGGCAAAGACATTATGGTACAATTTTATTTATTGCAATAATGTCATTGATGACTCCACATCTGAATAACGGATCTGCTCATATGATATTCAAGAATTATCTTATAATATCTATAACAATAATAATATAGCAACATTAAAACATCGTAATTAAGATAAAATCAAACTACCCAGTTTCATGTGAACAACAGACTAGAAGAGACTAGAAGGGACCAAAGAGAATAAAAAGACTAGAAGAGACTAGAAGAGACTAGATACACTAGAAGAGACTAGAAGAGACTAGAAGGGACTAAAGAGAATAGAAGAGACTAGAAGGGACTAAAGACAATAGAAGAGACTAGAAGAGACTAGAAGGGACTAAAGAGAATAGAAGAGACTAGAAGGGACTAAAGAGAATAGAAGGGACTAAAGAGACTAAAGAGACTAAAGAGACTAGAAGATACTAGAAGAGAATAGAGACACTAGAAGAGACTAGAAGGGACCAAAGAGACTAAAAGAGATTAGAAGTGACTAGATACACTAGAAGAGACCAGAAGGGACTAAAGAGACTAGAAGAGACTAGAAGGGACTAAAGAGACAAAATAGACTAGAAGAGACTATAGAAGAGACTAGAACAGACTAAAGAGACTATAAGAGACTACAAGGGACTAGACAAGAAGTGACTAGACAGAAGAGACTAGAAGGGATTAAAGAGACTAGAAGAGACTAGTAGAGACTATAAGAGACTAAAGAGAGTAAAAGAGACCAAAGAGAACAGAAGAGACTAAAGAGTCTATAAGAAACTAAACAGACTAGAAGAGACTAAAGAGAACAGAAGAGACTAAAGAGACTATATGAAACTAAACAGACTAGAAGAGACCAAAGAGAACAGAAGAGACTAAAGAGACTATATGAAATTAAACAGACTAGAAGAGACTAAAGAGAAGAGAAGAAACTAAAGAGACTAGAAGAGACTAAAGAGACTAGAAGATATTAACTAGACTAGAAGAGACTAAGAAGAATAGAAGATACTATAGAGACTAGAAGAGACTAAAGAGAATCGAAGACACTAAAGAGACTAGAAGAGACTATAAGAGATTAAAGAGACTAGAAGAGACTAGAAAAGACTGAAGAGACTAAAGAGACTAGAAGAGATTAAAGAGACTAGAAGAGACTAGAAAAGACTGAAGAGACTAAAGAGGATAGAAGAGACTAAAGAGACTATAAGAACTAAACTGACTAGAAGAGACTAAAGAGACTATAAGAGATTAAAGATACTAGAGGAGACTAGAAATGACTGAAAAGACTAAAGAGACTATAAGAGATTAAAGAGAATGAAGAAACTAAATAGACTCGAAGAGACTAAAGAGACTATAAGAAACAAACACACTAGAAGAGACCAAAGAGAACAAGAGATTAAAGAGACTAGAAAAGACAAAAGAGAATAAAAGTGACTAAAGAGACTAGAAGAGACTAGAAGAGACCAAAGAGTATAAAAGAGACTAAAGAGACTAGAAGAGAATAGAAAAGACTGAAGTGACTAAAGAGAATAGAAGAGACTAGAAGAGACTAGAAGAGACTAAAAGCGAGACTGAAGAGACTAGAAGAGACTAAACAGACTACAAGAGACTAAAAGACTACAAGAGACAACTAGTTGTTTAGCTTATAGGAAATTGGACTCTATAAATAACTCTTAAATTGATGTAATGAGAGTACAACTACATGAAGAAACACCCTTAAATTAGCAACAATTCTTAATCAGCTTTAGTCAATTTGAAGTTAGGAATCGGTACTGTCAACTTTTTTTAGTGCCTCAATTACATCACACTTTAAATCAGCTTCTTTTGGAGGGAGAAATTGTTTCTTTCTGGAGAGATAGAGTTGAATGAAGATGGACATTATGCTTTAGGATGGAGTAAAATGTCTATCTCTGGAGAGAGAGAGAGTTAGGTGAGAAATGTAAATCAGTGGCTTTTTTTGAAGGGATCAAGATAGGTCTTTCAAGATATTGAGAAATTAATGAGGCTGGTCTGGGAGAATTATCTTCAGAAGAGCACGAAATTGTTCTCTCAGAGAGAGAGAGATGTGTCAATTTCTGGAGAAAGAGACATGGATGAGACAGAAGACATCTCTGAAGAAGTGCTCATTAGCTGATGGTAAGGTTTTACGTGGACACCATTGATTGTATTTGTCTAATGCTATTACATATGAATAATATGAAAACTTCGTGATTTTGTGCAGACCAACCCATTTTGGATACAATTTGCTATGTGCTCATTTCTTTCTCAAAAAATCTTTCTTCAAACAATTCAAGAAATACTAAATTAAGTACTTCTATTTTATCATTAAAAAAATCTACTTTTATTACCCTTTAACTGGATATAATTGTAATGTGATGTATGCTAATGAAGTGCTCCTTGTGATAATTATCCCACGTTAAAACATTGTCACCTTTAATATCCGCATCGCTTAGAGTATATGGGATATGCAGCTTGCAGAAAAACTAGTGTAGGTAGTTGAGAAAGCTGTGAAATTACTAAGCATGTAATCCTTTTGGTAAAGCATGCAACCACCAATCTCCTACTCAAGAGCACAGTCTAGCAACAATACTAATTTGTTAGCACTAAATTATGGGACCAAAATAGCTCACTTTCGTCTTGCATTGTCCCACTCATGTGCTGGCTTATTTTATTACTCTTTTCTAATTCAGTACAGCCTTCAGGATAAACACCCTAAAAGCTATCAACTATAATTCTTCACTTTCTGAGCTCATTACTTCATACACGAAAAATATCAAATCCGAAGTTGACACAGGGGATCATGCATGGCAGCCTTGTCTGGGGGAGGGGAAGACCACATATAGCGGGGGACCATCCAAAGCATGGCCACCAATTTCAGAAATCTTTTCCGTTATGGTGTGGGGGGGAAAAAGGAGTTGGTAATACTACTGGGCTAGATGCCAATTAAACTCCAAATTTATCAAGGTGCAATAGTAGAAAATTGTACAATATATCCCATTTTTCCCAGTGGACACTTCACTTGAAGTTACACAGAGTCCCCATTAACACCAGAATATGCTACCTGATTGGAAGAACCTGATGTGGAACTTACAATGTATGAAATTGAATCCAAGTCTTGTATGCAAGGGAGACTGTAAAAAGCAGAATGTTTTAAGCTAATACAGAATCACAGGGAATGTCTCTTGGTCTAATCTTTGTACAGATACAGGATCATCTATGAGGTATCAATAGTGTGAACATCATTCATACTTTATCAAGACCGTATGAATGGTATTCACACACAAATAACATTTCTACATGCTGCTGAGCTCTGAACGGCACATTAAGCTGTAGCTATAGAATGAAATGGTCCATTATACACTGTACTAAGATATTGAAAAATAATTAATTATATAATACTGCTGCTTGTTCAGCAATTGTCATAATTATAACACTATACATGTCTATTGGCCAGTGGCTGTTTAATTTTTTACTTAGGAATTACTATGAAGTTACTTGGTAGCTAGCTACAGCAAACGGTAAGTGTTGATCTAAGTGAATCTATGGAGTGCTTGTTATCATATGTATAGGCAGTTTGGTTGAATGACTAGAAAAATGTGACCTTCACATCACACGAATGCACTAGTCCATGCGTTAGTTTATCATGATCTAATCAAACTCAGTAAGTGAACATAGCTACTAATGCTTTTCTTTTTTTCTACATTCCAAGTAAGTTATGTTGTATAATATGAACTTTTTTTTTTATTTATGGCTACTTAAAATTGTAGCAAGTGGTGGAGTTTTGGAGGTACTTTTTGTAACCGGGTGCTATTTGTAACAAACAGCACTCAAGTATGATAATGTGTATACATTGCTAAAGGCTGTATAGTGGAAACAGGAGACTGGTAGAGCAACAAGTATTATGTACATAGTTTCAAATTCACGTTTTGAAAGTGGTAAAGAAGGTATTGAAATCCCCTTCCATTGTTTATAGCTTGTTGAGGAGTTATTTGCCTACTTTGACTGCACCATGCTCATCATCCTAAGATACAGCCTCCCACTTGGATACAGCCTCCCACTTGGATACAGCCTCCCACTTGGATACAGGAACCCACTTGGATACAGCCACCCACCTGGATACGGCCGCCCACTTATTCCTAGTCCGGACCACACTATAGATGGAGCAAGAGTTGAGGTACCACAAGCCATAGAACTGGGATACAATCATAAAGGAACATTTCACTGGAATCTACTAGCAAATAATTCGTCGTTGTCAGAAGAATCTAGGTTTGGAACGTTTGGAGTCCTATTTCAATACTTGCTCTCCAGTTAGCTGGTATTGTAGTATTCGGTGCTCTGAGTTAGTACTAGTTAGTTAATAACATGCTGTCTTCTAGTTTAGAAACTACTCAAAACATTGTACAATGAAATTATTGGATCTCTAGTCAATATTGACAATTGATGATTTATATTAATAAAATGGGTAGAAGTTATGGTCTAACTAGACATTTGATTGTGTTGCTGGTGGTATAATGATTTGTTCCCTAACATGTGCTTGATATTGTGGCACTACACAAATCCAGGTAGGTGTTGTGCTTAATACATTTAAATCTTGCTCATTTCAGTGGAACCTCTGATAGTGAACTCTCTAATAAGCTGATTACCTCCATTTAGTGAACTTTCCACTTGCTCCCTACAATATTATCACCTCTCTCGAACCAAACACCTTCTTATGACTAGTTCCAAATTGTTGTCAGTTTGGAAGATTATATTCTGATAAGCACAGGCTATTGGTTGAATTTTACATGATCATGTCAAAATTATTAACTTCTGGGTAAAAAAAAACTGATATAGATTCATAGTCAGGTGGCTTAGTGGTAATTATTAGGATTATCGTTACTGGGAGGATAAAAGCACCAAATTTACCACAAGGCTCACAAAAGGTGTACTCATTAATTGAAAGTGGGTCATGCAAAATATTTTGGCTTGGTGAAGTCATTTTTAAGAAAAAAAACAGGTTTTACCAATTATATAAATTTTTGCTGTTACTAATAGTATGTAATTCACCAAAGTCAGATAGATTAATAAGGCAAAGGTAATCTCACTATGTTTTATTGTTTCGGCTCAAAAAATCAAAATTGTTTCAAATTATGAGGAAATAATTGGCTTCAAAGTCATGCAAGTATCAGATTTATTTGCTCATTATAGAATACAGACAAGCTGGCCAAATTCTTACACCAGACCTCTCCTAACTATGGTGTGTGTGTGTTGAGGATATGACACACCGGCTGAGAGATCTCATCAACTTAATGTTTCTTTCTTCTCCCCAACATTACAGTCATAGCTAAGAGGTAAGATTATGATATTTACCCAGCTAACTGGCACATATCAACATTAATTTCATATCATTAACCTCAATGGAGCTGAATTGGAGTCACAGCATCATGTGCCAGAAGGAAACAAGTGAGCCTGTGAAGTGTCTATCAGAGACCCATGACTTAAGTGGTAGGATAGATGCCTATGTGTCAATTTTTGGCCTATGTGTCAATTTTGGCAAATGTGAAGTAAGATCTGCTTGCCTGAAGAATCGAGTAAGGTGTGCTTGTCTGAAGAATCGAGTAAGATCTGCTAGTCTGAAGAATCGAGTAAGATCTGCTTGTCTGAAGAATCGAGTGAGGTCTGATTGCCTGAAGAATCGAGTAAGATCTGCTTGTCTGAAGAATCGAGTAAGATCTGCTAGTCTGAAGAATCGAGTAAGATCTGCTTGCCTGAAGAATCGAGTAAGGTCTGCTTGTCTGAAGAATCGAGTAAGATCTGCTTGTCTGAAGAATCGAGTAAGGTCTGCTTGTCTAAAAAATCGAGTAAGATCTGCTAGTCTGAAGAATCGAGTAAGGTCTGCTTGTCTGAAGAATCGAGTAAGATCTGCTAGTCTGAAGAATCGAGTAAGGTCTGCTTGTCTGAAGAATCGAGTAAGATCTGCTTGCCTGAAGAATCAAGTAAGATCTGCTTGTCTGAAGAATCGAGTAAGGTCTGCTTGTCTAAAGAATCGAGTAAGATCTGCTAGTCTGAAGAATCGAGTAAGATCTGCTTGCCTGAAGAATCGAGTAAGATCTGCTTGTCTGAAGAATCGAGTAAGGTCGCTTGTTGAAGATCGAGTAAGATCTGCTTTCTGAAGAATCGAGTAGGTCTCTTGTCTAAGAATCAAGTAAGATCTGCTTGCCTGAAGAATTGAGTAAGATCTGCTTGCCTATGAATTGAGTAAGGTCTGCTTGTCTGAAGAATCGAGTAGGTCTGCTTGTTTGAAGAATCGAGTAAGGTCTGCTTGCCTGAAGAATCGGGTAAGATCTGCTTGCCTGAAGAATCGAGTAAGATCTGCTTGTCTGAAGAATCGAGTAAGATCTGCTTGTCTGAAGAATCGAGTAAGGTCTGCTTGCCTATGAATCGAGTAAGCTGCTTGTCTGAAGAATCGAGTAAGATCTGCTTGTCTGAAGAATCGAGTAAGGTCTGCTTGCCTGAAGAATCGAGTAGGTCTGCTTTGTATGATCTGCTTGTCTGAAGAATCGAGTAAGATCTGCTTGCCTGAAGAATCGAGTAAGGTCTGCTTGTCTGAAGAATCGAGTAAGGTCTGCTTGTCTGAAGAATCGAGTAAGGTCTGCTTGTCTGAAGAATCGAGTAAGGTCTGCTTGTCTGACGAATCGAGTAAGGTCTGCTTGCCTGAAGAATCGAGTAAGGTCTGCTTGTCTGAAGAATCGAGTAAGATCTGCTTGCCTGAAGAATCGAGTAAGGTCTGCTTGCCTAAAGAATAGAGTAAGATCTGCTTGTCTGAAGGATCGAGTAAGGTCTGCTTGTCTGAAGAATCGAGTATGGTCTGCTTGTCTGAAGAATCGAGTAAGGTCTGCTTGCCTGAAGAATCGAGTAAGATCTGCTTGTCTGAAGAATCGAGTAAGGTCTGCTTGTCTGAAGAATCGAGTAAGGTCTGCTTGCCTGAAGAATCGAGTAAGATCTGCTTGTCTGAAGAATCGAGTAAGATCTGCTTGCCTGAAGAATCGAGTAAGGTCTGCTTGCCAGAAGAATCGAGTAAGATCTGCTTGTCTGAAAGATCGAGTAAGGTCTGCTTGTCTGAAGAATCGAGTAAGATCTGCTTGCCTGAAGAATCGAGTAAGGTGTGCTTGTCTGAAGAATCGAGTAAGGTCTGCTTGCCTGATGAATCGAGTAAGGTCTGCTTGCCTGAAGAATCGAGTAAGATCTGCTTGTCTGAAGAATCGAGTAAGGTCTGCTTGTCTGAAGAATCGAGTAAGGTGTGCTTGTCTGAAGAATCGAGTAAGGTCTGCTTGCCTGATGAATCGAGTAAGGTCTGCTTGTCTGAAGAATCGAGTAAGGTCTGCTTGTCTGAAGAATCGAGTAAGGTCTGCTTGCCTGATAAATTGAGTAAGATCTGCTTGCCTGAAGAATCGAGTAAGGTCTGCTTGCCTGAAGAATCGAGTAAGATCTGCTTGTCTGAAGAATCGAGTAAGGTCTGCTTGTCTGAATAATCGAGTAAGGTCTGCTTGTCTGAAGAATCGAGTGAGGTCTGGCTTGTTTTGAAGAATTGATGAAGATGCTTGCTGAAGATCGGTGAAGTCGTTTTTTTGAAGAATCGAGTGGAAGTCTGCTTGTCTGAAGATCGATCGGTGAAGGATCTGCTTGTTTGAAGAATCGAGTAAGATCTGCTTGTCTGAAGAATCGAGTGAGGTTCTGCTTGTTTGAAGAATCGAGTAAGATCTGCTTGTCTGAAGAATGAGTGAGGTCTGCTTGTTTGAAGAATCGATTAAGATCTGCTTGTTTGAAGAATCGAGTAAGATCTGCTTGTCTGAAGAATTGAGTGAGGTCTGCTTGTTTGAAGAATCGAGTAAGGTCTGCTTGTCTGAAGAATCGAGTAAGGTCTCTTGTCTGAAGAATCGAGTAAGGTCTGCTTGTCGAAGAATCGCGTAAGAGTCTGCTTAAATGAAGAATCGAGTAAGATCTGCTTGCCTATGAATCGAGTAAGGTCTGCTTACCTGAAGAATCGAGTAAGATCTGCTAGCCTGAAGAATCGAGTAAGGTCTACTTGTCTGAAGAATCGAGTAAGATCTGCTTGTCTAAAAAATCGAGTAAGGTGTGCTTGTCTGAAGAATCGAGTAAGGTATACTTGCCTATGAATCGAGTAAGGTCAGCTTATTGAAGAATCGAGTAAGGTCAGCTTGCCTGAAGAATCAAGTAATGTCTGCTTGCCTGTTGAATCGAGTAATATCTGCTTGTCTGAATAATCGAGTGAGGTCTGCTTGTCTGAAGAATAGAGTAAGGTCTGCTTGTCTGAATAAAATCGAGTAAGGTCGCTTGCCTGAAGAATCGAGTGAGTCTGCTTGCCTGAAGAATCGAGTGAGGGTCTGCTTGTCCTTGAACGAGTAAGGTCTGCTTGCCTGATGAATCGAGTAAGATCTTTTTGCCTATGAATCAAGTAAGGTCTGCTTGTCTGCTTGTCTGAAGAATCGAGTAAGGTCAGCTTGTCTGAAGAATCGAGTAAGGTGTGCTTGTCTGAAGAATCGAGTAAGATCTGCTTGTCTGAAGAATCGAGTAAGGTCTGCTTGTCTGAAGAATCGAGTAATATCTGCTTGTCTGAAGAATCGAGTAAGGTCTGCTTGTCTGAAGAATCGAGTAAGGTGTGCTTGTCTGAAGAATCGAGTAAGGTCTGCTTGTCTGAAGAATCGAGTAAGGTCTGCTTGCCTGAAGAATCGAGTAAGATCTACTTGTCTGAAGAATCGAGTAAGGTCTGCTTGCCTGAAGAATCGAGTAAGGTCTGCTTGCCTGAAGAATCGAGTAAGATCTGCTTGTCTGAAGAATCGAGTAAGGTCTGCTAGTCTGAAGAATCGAGTAAGGTCTGCTTGCCTGAAGAATCGAGTAAGGTCTGCTTGTCTGAAGAATCGAGTAAGGTCTGCTTGCCTGATGAATCGAGTAAGATCTTGTTGCCTATGAATCAAGTAAGGTCTGCTTGTCTAAAGAATCGAGTAAGGTCTGCTTGTCTGAAGAATCGAGTAAGGTCTGCTTGCCTGAAGAATCGAGTAAGATCTGCTTGTCTGAAGAATCGAGTAAGATCTGCTTGTCTGAAGAATCGAGTAAGATCTGCTTGACTGAAGAATCAAGTAAGGTCTGCTTGTCTGAAGAATCAAGTAAGGTCTGCTTGCCTGAAGAATCGAGTAAGATCTGCTTGTCTGAAGAATCGAGTAAGGTCTGCTTGTCTGAAGAATCGAGTAAGGTCTGCTTGTCTGAAGAATCGAGTAAGGTCTGCTTGTCTGAAGAATCGAGTAAGGTCTGCTTGTCTGAAGAATCGAGTAAGGTCTGCTTGTCTGAAGAATCGAGTGCGATCTGCTTGTCTGAAGAATCGAGTAAGGTCTGCTTGTCTGAAGAATCGAGTAAGATCTGCTTGTCTGAAGAATCGAGTAAGATCTGCTTGTCTGAAGAATCGAGTAAGATCTGCTTGTCTGAAGAATCGAGTAAGGTCTGCTTGTCTGAAGAATAGAGTAAGGTCTGCTTGTCTAAAGAATCGAGTAAGGTCTGCTTGCCTGAAGAATCGAGTAAGATCTGCTTGTCTGAAGAATCGAGTAAGATCTGCTTGGCTGAAGAATTGAGTAAAATCTGCTTGTCTAAAAAATCGAGTAAGGTGTGCTTGTCTGAAGAATCGAGTAAGGTATGCTTGCCTATGAATCGAGTAAGGTCAGCTTATCTGAAGAATCGAGTAAGGTCAGCTTGCCTGAAGAATCGAGTAAGATCTGCTTGTCTGAAGAATCGAGTAAGGTCTGCTTGCCTGAAGAATCGAGTAAGGTCTGCTTGCCTGAAGAATCGAGTAAGTCTGCTTGTCTGAAGAATCGAGTAAGGTCTGCTTCTGAAGAATCGAGTAAGGTCTGCTTGCTGAAGAATCGAGTAAGGTCTGCTTGCCTGAAGAATCGAGTAAGGTCTGCTTGCCTGAAGAATCGAGTAAGATCTGCTTGCTGAAGAATCGAGTAAGGTGTGCTTGTCTGAAGAATCGAGTAAGGTCTGCTTGCCTGATGAATCGAGTAAGGTCTGCTTGCCTGAAGAATCGAGTAAGGTCTGCTTGCCTGAAGAATCGAGTAAGGTCTGCTTGCCTGAAGAATCGAGTAAGATCTGCTTGTCTGAAGAATCAAGTAAGATCTGCTTGCCTGAAGAATCGAGTAAGGTCTGCTTGCCTGAAGAATCGAGTAAGATCTGCTTGTCTGAAGGATCGAGTAAGGTCTGCTTGTCTGAAGAATCGAGTAAGGTCTGCTTGCCTGAAGAATCGAGTAAGGTGTGCTTGTCTGAAGAATCGAGTAAGGTCTGCTTGCCTGATGAATCGAGTAAGATCTGCTTGCCTGAAGAATCGAGTAAGGTCTGCTTGCCTGAAGAATCGAGTAAGATCTGCTTGTCTGAAGAATCAAGTAATATCTGCTTGTCTGAATAATCGAGTAAGGTCTGCTTGTCTGAAGAATCGAGTGAGGTCTGCTTGTTTGAAGAATTGATTAAGATGTGCTTGTCTGAAGAATCGATTGAAGTCTGCTTGTTTGAAGAATCGAGTGAAGTCTGCTTGTCTGAAAAATCGAGTGAGGTCTGCTTGTTTGAAGAATCGAGTAAGGTCTGCTTGTCTGAAGAATCGAGTGAGGTCTGCTTGTTTGAAGAATCGAGTAAGATTGCTTGTCTGAAGAATCGAGTGAGTCTGCTTGTTTGAAGAATCGGTAAGATTCTTCCTATGATCGAGTAAGGTCTGCTTTTTTCTGAAGAATCGGTAAATCTGCTTGTGCTGAAGCTCGATAAGTCTGCTTGTCTGAGAATCGAGTAATATCTGTCTTGTCTGAAGAATCGGAGTAAGGTTCCATGCTTGTCTAAGAATCGATAAGGTGTGCTTGTCTGAAGAATCGAGATAAGGTCTGCTTGTCTGAAGACTCAAAGGGTAAGGTCTGCTTGCGCTGAAGAATCGGTAAGGATCTACTTGTCTGAGAATCGAGTAATGTTCTGCTTGCCTGGAAGAATCGAGTACGGTCTGCTTTGCCTGAAGACTCGTAAGATCTTCTGTCTGAAGAATCGAGTAGGTCTGCTTGTCTGAAAGATCGATAAGGTCTGGCTTGCCTGAAGAATCGGCGGTTAAGGTCTGCTTGTGCTGTAAGAATCATACTCCTGCTTGCCTGATTAATCTAGTAGAAATCGTGGTTGCCTATGACTCAGTACGGTCTGCTGGTCTAAAGAATCGATAAGGTCTGCTTGTCTGAAGAATCGAGTAAGGTCTGCTTGCCTGAAGAATCGAGTAAGATCTGCTTGTCTGAAGAATCGAGTAAGGTCTGCTTGCCTGAAGAATCGAGTAAGGTCTGCTTGCCTGATGAATCGAGTAAAATCTTTTTGCCTATGAATCAAGTAAGGTCTGCTTGTCTGAAGAATCGAGTGAGGTCTGCTTGTTTGAAGAATCGAGTAAGATCTACTTGTCTGAAGAATCGAGTGAGGTCTGCTTGTTTGAAGAATCGATTAAGATCTGCTTGTTTGAAGAATCGAGTAAGGTCTGCTTGTCTGAAGAATCGAGTAAGATCTGCTTGGCTAAAGAATTGAGTAAAATCTGCTAGTCAAAAAAATCGAGTAAGGTGAGCTTGTCTGAAGAATCGAGTAAGGTCTGCTTGCCTGAATAATCGAGTAAGATCTGCTTGCCTGAAGAATTGAGTAAGGTCAGCTTGCCTGAAGAATCAAGTAATGTCTGCTTGCCTGTTGAATCGAGTAATATCTGCTTGTCTGAATAATCGAGTAAGGTCGGCTTGCCTGAAGGATCGAGTAAGGTCTGCTTGTCTGAAAAATCGAGTAAGGTCTGCTTGTCTGAAGAATCGAGTAAGGTCTGCTTGTCTGAAGAATCGAGTAAGGTCTGCTTGCCTGAAGAATCGAGTAAGGTCTGCTTGCCTATGAATCGAGTAAGGTCAGCTTATCTGAAGAATTGAGTAAGGTCAGCTAGCCTGAAGAATCGAGTAAGATCTGCTTGTCTGAAGAATCGAGTAAGGTCTGCTTGCCTGAAGAATCGAGTAAGGTCTGCTTGCCTGAAGAATCGAGTAAGATCTGCTTGTCTGAAGAATCGAGTAAGGTCTGCTAGTCTGAAGAATCGAGTAAGGTCTGCTTGTCTGAAGAATCGAGTAAGGTCTGCTTATCTGAAGAATCGAGTAAGGTCTGCTTGCCTGAAGAATCGAGTAAGATCTGCTTGTCTGAAGAATCGAGTAAGGTGTGCTTGTCTGAAGAATCGAGTAAGGTCTGCTTGCCTGATGAATCGAGTAAGGTCTGCTTGTCTGAAGAATCGAGTATGGTCTGCTTGCCTGAAGAATCGAGTAAGGTCTGCTTGTCTGAAGAATCGAGTAAGATCTGCTTGGCTAAAGAATTGAGTAAAATCTGCTAGTCAAAAAAATCGAGTAAGGTGAGCTTGTCTGAAGAATCGAGTAAGGTCTGGCGTGCCTGAATAATCGAGTAAGATCTGCTTGTCCTGAAAATTGAGTAAGGTCAGATTTGCCCTCGAAGAATCAAGTAATGTCCTGCTTGCCTGTTGAATCGCGGAATAATCCTGCTGTCCTGAATAATCGGTAAGTCGGCTTGCCTGAGGTCGAGTAAGTCTGCTTGTCTGAAAAAATCGAGTAGGTCTCTTGTCTTAAGAAATCGAGTAAGGTCCTTCTTGTCTGAAGAATCGAGTAAGGTCTGCTTGCCTGAAGAATCGAGTAGTCTCTTGCCTAATGAATCGAGTAAGGTCAGCTTATCTGAAGAATTGAGTAAGGTAGCTAGCCTGAACGATTAAGCCTGCTTGTCTGCAAATCGAGTAAGGTCTGCTTGCCTGAAGAATCGAGTAAGGTCTGCTTGCCTGAAGAATCGAGTAAGATCTGCTTGTCTGAAGAATCGAGTAAGGTCTGCTAGTCTGAAGAATCGAGTAAGGTCTGCTTGTCTGAAGAATCGAGTAAGGTCTGCTTTTCTGAAGAATCGAGTAAGGTCTGCTTGCCTGAAGAATCGAGTAAGATCTGCTTGTCTGAAGAATCGAGTAAGGTGTGCTTGTCTGAAGAATCGAGTAAGGTCTGCTTGCCTGATGAATCGAGTAAGGTCTGCTTGTCTGAAGAATCGAGTAAGGTCTGCTTGCCTGAAGAATCGAGTAAGGTCTGCTTGCCTGAAGAATCGAGTAAGATCTGCTTGTCTGAAGAATCAAGTAAGATCTGCTTGCCTGAAGAATCGAGTAAGGTCTGCTTGCCTGAAGAATCGAGTAAGATCTGCTTGTCTGAAGGATCGAGTAAGGTCTGCTTGTCTGAAGAATCGAGTAAGGTCTGCTTGCCTGAAGAATCGAGTAAGGTGTGCTTGTCTGAAGAATCGAGTAAGGTCTGCTTGCCTGATGAATCGAGTAAGATCTGCTTGCCTGAAGAATCGAGTAAGGTCTGCTTGCCTGAAGAATCGAGTAAGGTCTGCTTGTCTGAAGAATCGAGTGAGGTCTGCTTGTTTGAAGAATCGAGTAAGATCTGCTTGTCTGAAGAATCGAGTGAGGTCTGCTTGTTTGAAGAATCGAGTAAGATCTGCTTGTCTGAAGAATTGAGTGAGGTCTGCTTGTTTGAAGAATCGATTAAGATCTGCTTGTTTGAAGAATCGAGTAAGATCTGCTTGTCTGAAGAATTGAGTGAGGTCTGCTTGTTTGAAGAATCGAGTAAGGTCTGCTTGTCTGAAGAATCGAGTAAGGTCTGCTTGTCTTAAGAATCGAGTAAGGTCTGCTTGTCTGAAGAATCGAGTAAGGTCTGCTTACCTGAAGAATCGAGTAAGATCTGCTTGCCTATGAATCGAGTAAGGTCTGCTTATCTGAAGAATCGAGTAAGATCTGCTAGCCTGAAGAATCGAGTAAGGTCTACTTGTCTGAAGAATCGAGTAAGATCTGCTTGTCTAAAAAATCGAGTAAGGTGTGCTTGTCTGAAGAATCGAGTAAGGTATACTTGCCTATGAATCGAGTAAGGTCAGCTTATGTGAAGAATCGAGTAAGGTCAGCTTGCCTGAAGAATCAAGTAATGTCTGCTTGCCTGTTGAATCGAGTAATATCTGCTTGTCTGAATAATCGAGTGAGGTCTGCTTGTCTGAAGAATCGAGTAAGGTCTGCTTGTCTGAAGAATCGAGTAAGGTCTGCTTGTCTGAAGAATCGAGTAATATCTGCTTGTCTGAAGAATCGAGTAAGGTCTGCTTGTCTGAAGAATCGAGTAAGG
>WLWD01005320.1_pt1 | contig 23325 bp, 11 predicted proteins | sample 6712731 | NCBI WGS metagenome assembly WLWD01 (sample SAMN12718690, study PRJNA576275) | sponge metagenome | isolation source: marine sponge | host: Mycale hentscheli | place: New Zealand: South Island, Marlborough, Capsize Point | collected 2014-11-01
TTGTAGAGCGTCAAAGACAAATTTACTATTGTTATGGTCACTCATTTCTTCTTTGGTGAGGATGTTAGCTCACCTTTTCCAACTAATTACTGTGTGCATTTTGCATTACAATGACTGATATCCATTTGCATATAATATGTATATATATGTATATATATGTGTATATATAATATGTATATATAATATATATAATAATATTTACATAATAATAATATATATATTATATATATATAATATTATAGCATTCATTTTAGTCTGTTCAAGTTCAGCTCTGTTAAGTCAGGTTTACGTTGCCAGAAATTGTAATAGTGACTTGACTATGCAGCTGAAAGAGTAATAATCAATGAATATACATGTTTATTTAATCAGTAGCTACAGTATCTAATTTGTGATAGCTAGTCAACTGTATAAAATTTTCCAAGGACATATCATCCAGCAGTGTGGGACCCACAAGATCAGTGCTTAAGCTCATTTTACTTACTTCTCCTCTATTAATAGCTAAGTTAGTCCGGTCAATTTCAAGATCTTCTGTTGCTTGATTTAATCGGGATCAAACTAAATGTTACATGTCAACTTTGTGCCTTATACATATGTAATTCCACCCTCTGTTGGGTTGTTAGGCCACCTATGGGCAGGAATAGCTTGGTTTGTTCAAACTTTAATAGTAGGATGAGCAAAAATGGGCATGAACAGAAAATGTAAATAACTATATTATTATAATAAAATGTGTTTGCATGACATGTACATAATTATAATAGATTCATGTTATTTGAGAGTAGGGCATGGAATGCATGTTTTTTTTTTTTTTTGGATTAAAAAAACAAACAGATTAAGTGTTGTTTGTGTCAATCTTCAGTTACTGTAATTGTACTTGTGTCTTGCCACTTGTATAACTTATGTAACCACTTTGTGTTGTAGCTACTTTGCTACTGCACTTTACATAGTATTACAGCAGCTTATCATTATAATTATAAATGACATTTTGAATGCTAACAGGTAAAATGTTTCAGTCATTCTTGGCTAATATAATTATAATAATAGGAATTTTTTTCTCTTTTTTAACAGCCAATAATATTGTTAATTATAACTTAACCCGAAGTTTCGACTTCTTGCCAAAGTCCTCTCTTGACCCCTGAAGAGGTCTTGGCAAAAAGTTGAAACGTTGGGTTTAGTTATAATTAACAATATTATTGGCTGTTACAAAGAAAAAAAAATGCCTATTATTATAGGTGAAATGTTTATGACATAAAAAACCCTTAGTTTTCCAGTATTTTACTTTTGGTAAGAATAACTAAAACTAAGTTGTAGAGAACATGAAAAAACTAAAACTAAATATTTTAGAAGACAGTAAATTCGATAATAATTAAAGCTACCAGTAGAGTGGATGACAAAAACTAAAACTAAGCAATTTTTATTGTAAACAATTCACCTTGAATTATGTCATTATTAAATGAATGTATTAATTGCCATCAAGAAATTATTCTCTAAACTATATAAAATATATCGTACTTTATTTATAATACTAAGATTTCATAGAAATATGCTATTTTTGAAGTTATTTGGGAAAACTACCAGTACTACTTTCTTTAAGGAGTCTCAGAGACAACGTAAATTAACTAAAACTAAGTCAATTGATAATAACTAACTAAATCTTCTACATGATATTGAAGAAAAACTAAAACCTAACTAAATCTTCAGGGAGAATTTGGGAAAAAACTAAAACTAAGCATTCAAGATATTTTTTAGTATGAACAACTAAAACTAAGAAAATCTGGAATCTCTAAACCAAAACAAACTGAAATGTTGGTGGAGTGACCAGCCAGCAGTTATCCTGGTGATAACATATGGCTATGCCAAATCTAGATTTATTGCTCCAAAAAATTCTGAAACCACTGTGGTTCATACACATTATTAATTTAATAAATGATTGTAATCAATTAAAGTTGTGGTAATTTGGAATCATACACCAGCTTTTGCAAAAAAAAAAAAAAAAAATAGTGTTGTACCTGAATGACAAAACTGAAGACACATTCTTTTATTTTATAATGGCTACTAAATCTGCTATTGCCTGATGGTTGAGAAAGCATAGAAAAACTGCATTCAAATAACAATTGTTTGAAGTATTCGATAAGCCAGGGGGTACTGTAACGCCAAATCGGGTCCTACCCAAAATCGGTCCCCCGGACTGAAATTGGCTGCTAAAAACTGTCCGGGACTAGTTGGGCGGAGCCCGACCTCTGCTGAAGGGAGAGGTCGGGTAACAAGCCTATACCTGGGTTTGTTCCTGCTGAGTCAGCTAATCATGACGTCATGAACCGACTGTGTGGGATTTACGATTTGTGGCCATTCTTTTCACCCACGCACATTTCTTGCTCCTTTTGCTCCGGCCTTGTGTGTACGTATATTTCTGCGTAGGCGTATTCCTGTCCGCCCACCCATTCCCTTAGCATTTAACCACACTGCAATCTGATTGGACTGCAACGTACGTTGCAGCAGGGAACAAACCCGGGTATAGGCTTGTTACCCGACCTCTCCCTTCAGCAGAGGTCGGGCTCCGCCCAACTAGTCCGGGACCACAATTTTTAGTTCTTCTTCGAGCCTCCTTTCTTTTTCACTCCATTTTTCTATTCTCACTCTTCTGCTGTTCGGCAGCTCTTGTTTTTGGAGTGTTTAGCTTACCTAGATGTTTCTTTTAGGATTACCATTTATATCGGATCCGTGGGGGTATTTCTTGAAAATTGCCGCGTTCAATAGCACGCGCAGGTACCTTAGCAAAAAACCCGGTAATACACTGACACCAGAGCTTAGAAAAGGTCCAGGTAAGCCTGCCAAATTGAAATAAAGACGTAGTTAGCGTAAGCTTCGCTCGCTCCGCTGAATTATAGCTATATACCGAAATCTAGACTGAGACGCCTTTGTGGGGAGCTCCCTTCTCTCGCTCAATTATTGAGGGAGAACCTACTCGCTAAGCGGAAATATAATCCAGCCAGTAATCATTATCAGATATGTAATGTGGGGATTAACTCCAAATTGGCAGTAAGCAATAGCGGTTCTCACTATGACTCTCTTTTAACTTTGATATGAAGCTTAAACTACTTAGCTAACTTTGGCTTGTTAAAGCTGGCTGGTAAGCTTATAACCAGATAAACTATTTGTTTTGTTTTGTTATTTTACTAATTATTGTGCAACCAAAGATAATCTATTTCACATTTAAGAAGTGAATGATTGAAAATGATTAATAATCCGTAGTAATTCTTATAGTTTACGGAGTTATTTGAAGGTTCACTGTGTTTTTGAGTCTCACATTAAAGACTGATTAGCCATCATTTATTTCACAGTATGAAGTTAATATCCTGTGTAAGTATGTTCATCTGATTGAAATAATACACTAGAAAATGGAAAAGTATGGGTCTACTTTCCCAGAATACAATGTAGCATTTTATGGAATGATAGTATCTATAACATGTCATAGTTCTACTACTTTCAAAATGGATCAGTGTTTCGAAAGTCTTCATATTTATATCTTGTAAGTAAGACTAATTAAAATCTTGAGATATTTAAATTCAAAATTAGAAATACTGTAGCGTAATGTAATAATCATGACATTTTCCATTATTGTGGGTCTAAAATACTTTACCAGGTAATCATTGTTAGCATTGATATAAAATATAGATGTTTAGCCAATTATAGCCTCCTCTCCTAACTGATTCCAAATATATTTACCAACAGAAATTGTCCTTGGAATAAAATGAGGCCCTTGGCAGTAACAATTGCTTCCTGACTTTTTTTATTTTGCTGGCACTCACATAAACACTATCTATGTAACTTAGTTTTTTGGAGTATAACAAGGAATTATCTAAATGCAGACCAACATATTTACCTAACTGAGCAAAGTGAGTGAGGCAGTATTAGGGGTGGACAATTTTATGTGCATCAATGGCGAGCGAGCCTTTGTAATGTTAAACTACAATTTGGTAATCTGATAATGGATTTTGCTATTCTTGAGACTAAAAGGCTAGCTAGTATGACAACAAGTAGCTACATTTTTTTATAATACTGCTTTACCCTATACTAAATTCAATAGCTAGTTCTAATTTAACTCTACAAGTATCCATTAATACTTTGTAGAGTTAAATTAATTGGTTTTAGATAACTACTACAATTCTCTTTCCTCTATTTTCAGGAGTACTGATAGCTTCTGCAGAACAACTTTAGCTGTTCTGAAGTGAAGTGCCAGTTATTTAATACATGAATCTACATTAATGTGTTCATAGCAGTTGACCATTAAAATTTTAGCTAACATATACGAAAGTTCTCTGTTACCTCAAGAAATAGTAACATCTATAGAATTGAAGTCATTCTGCCTGTCAGTGACCAGTGGCTCCTGACAAAGTAGTACTCATACTGGCCAGTTTGTCATTAGTCTAGTAAAGGGTTAGGAATACTATAGTAACAATTAGCACAGGTTCTTGTTTACAAAAGAAAACAGAACAAAATATTTTCAAAGCAACAAAATATTTTCAATGCTTTTATCCCAACTGTAAAACATATAACTTGTTATTGTTCGTCGATGTTCGTCGATGTCAAACAAACTTATTTATATTGCCACAGTTTTGTTTTATCTAACTTATCTAACTATGTTGAACACTACTTGTGTATCACTCCTTTTCATCTTCATTTCTGGTATTCTACCAGGGTAGCCGTGTCCGTGATACTGTCTCGAACGCAAGATGGTAGTCTAATACTGTTAGTGATAGTGGAGATTTACGACCTCCTTCTTACCTAGCAGTGTAGGAAGACGTGGGAAACAGTTAGGGCTGATCGCACGCTTTATATACTTAGATCTTTGTGACCTAACACCCGCTAGTGGGTCTTACCTCTTTCAGGTTGGCTACGAGCCCGTTGTTTGTCTGAGGTCGCGAACACTTCGCACGGGACAAAGCCTTCAGCTTGCTAGGCAGTTAAGGCAAGAAAAATGGAAATTTGGGATTCTTTGACGTTTATTAAATTTACTACTTATTAACAATCATCAACAATAATTATTAACATGTTCTTTAATGCATTTAGCATAGCTATAACGTTTCCATTAATTTGAAAATTTTATAAATGGCATTTCTGTGTTGTCTTATTTCAGGACAAAGTAATTTACGAGGATAGTATCATAAACTATTTATTTCATAATGAATTAAACTATTATTATTTTATGGATGTGTTAAGCATAATATACAATTCCTATATTAAAGAATAAGGGATTGTGTCTTTAGTGCTATTTTGTTTTTCTGGTTCTATCCTTAAAATGATAATTTGCAGAAGTATTACTTCATAAGCAAGTTAAGAAGTTGAAGTTTGTTCGTCAGCAATGAATAATCTCCTGGGCAGACAAAAATGATAATGATTCTACCACTGCTCGCCTCATGTATAATGCTTCTGCAACTATAACCAAGTAGATTAAATTGTAATAAGACTTTCATTAATTCATTTAATCAGAAAGCATTATTTGCTGCTGTTCCTTTTCAATTAAAATAGTATTTTCGATAAATAACGAGTTTCTGTTTTGATACAAATTCCGACTTAGGACTTATAATCCAATGACTTAATGGACAGCACTGAAGCTCAACAGGTTTGGTTATTTTAGTATAGGAGCAGAATTGTCATGCATCAACTGTAAAACATTTTCATCAGATGTTTTATGTCATATTAATGTCTAAGTTATCAATCATTTCACAAATATTTGGACTAAATTTCACCCTCAGAATCTATCTATGACTGAAGCTAGTGTTTTATATATATGGGATTTTGACAAAATAACAATTTGTTAGTTTTTAAAATAATTTTTGTTTGTAAATGTCACACAAAATAATAACAAACATTGAATCTTTAATCAATTATATAAACCATTAGATATAGCACAATTTCTGCAGTTTTGACCAATTGACTTGGTTTAAATGAACAAGAACATCAATACAGATATTATGGTATACAAACATTGGGTCTCACATAGCCTCTTCATAATGGATACAACATATTTGTCTGAAATATCATTCCCTTTATAGAACTTAAATTTTTTGGTGGGGTGGGTTTTCACTACGACTTTTTAACTTACTGTAAGTGTTTGTGTATTTACAATTCATCAATTAAATCGCCCAGACATTGTATATAAATTCAATGTTTGACAAATTGATAATAAATAATTATAATATAAAAAGTCCCAGAAATACAAATGGATCAATGGAAACATAACTTGATATACATGATGAAACAAATGGACGCTTAAAAATATCTTTAATTGCTGCTGAGGAATTGTGCATTTTATCACTGGCCGTATTAAATGCATCATGTGTAGCTGTTTTGGCACGTTTTAAAAGATCTATGAAAAAATACATTAACAATAATTATATTGGAATGATTTAAGTATGGAATCATTAGCAACTGAGTATCATCAGAAGCATGATTTTTTAGTTAACTTAAGGTGTTCAGGTATACTGGAAAACAAGAAGAACTAACTAAGTAACTAACACACCAATATCATATGTCATGCAATTTCAATGTACAAACCTTTCTCACCTTGTGGCATTATTCACCGCACAACATGGTGTCGGTAACTACACGACTGGTCCTTAAAGCAGTATCATAATTCAAGCTTAACACACCAGGGAAGTGAGAGATTACTTCACTCTCGCTCTCATAAGGTATAAATCAAATAGCTATAATATGTTTAATATATCTTATATTCAGTATATGGAGTAAATGTTGTGCAATCTATTATAAACATCATAACTGTAAAATTAAAAATCCTCCAGTACACATTTATAGTACACAACATTCATTTCATGTAAATGCCCATTGCTAATATTCCCATGTTTTCTATAGGCCTTGTAATATTGTGAGAGTAATCTTGTTCCTTATCATAATAATTCACACCTAGTAGCATTTCGTTTTCATAAGTTGTGAAACATCATAGAAAATAATCTAATTTTTTTTGACAATACAAAATGTTATACATTATTGAAATTCCTACGTTTACAATGTATAATTGAAAATAAATCATTCAGTTAAATAATAAAGTAAATAATGTTGTGGGCTTATATATGACAAAAAATTCACAATGTAGCTATTACTTCTTAAACTCACCACTGTACTCATTATACTCGGAACATTCTTTACGCCTTGGATAACTTGAACATTCTGCATGTTTGGCAAGAGCTTTGGAGAAGTTATGAAGTTCATCCATTTGGACATAATTCCAATCGTCAACAATATTCTTTGAGCTTTCATCAATTAGCTGTGTCAGTAACGGATCTTGCTGTTGGACTTCTAAAATTGATAATTTTCTTAACTCATGGTGTGTGTCTATGAAAAACCGAACAATTATATTCTAAAGAAATGCTAGTGAAAAATAACAGTGGTCCCATTAAGTATACTATTGATCAATCTATCTCGGCTGAAATAATTACATTAATAACAAATTTTTTCAGTTTTTTGATGGCCACTATGTTCAATTAAAACTTAGCCCGACATGTTTAGAGTTCTTGCCTGAGAGAAAGGCTTCAACAGGAAGTTAAAATGTCAGGCTGTTAAAACTTAGAAAAGTTGCTATTATTATTGTAATAATATGTATATATTATTATTTAGTTACTAAATTGAACATGCTAATTACTTCTCAACTAATAGAAATTAATGATCTGTATTAGTAATAAGCTAAGTGACATTCTTTGGAGTTTAACTAATAGATAAACAATTTACTTGCTGTTTTAATAATACATTAAAAATCTCATATCCAGAAAATGTATTGGTTACTATGGCCTATTGTTATTTGCAGTTTAGATCACGTGTCTAATGTCTGCTACAAGGCCAGCTAGCTTTGTAAGATTTACATGCACTACAGCGTTATCCATATGCAAAAAAAATGTAATGCATGCATTCATATTCAGATTTTGTCACAAGACTATAATGTATATGTGTGTGTTTCGTTTGTGTATATACAATATAATTATAATACTAATTTTTAATAACAAGTGTAGCACCCCAGGTGCGAAGCATCAGCCCTGCTATGCAGTAGCTAGCATTGGAATAACCAATTCTCACAAAAGAGTAATTTATGGCTATTCCTATTCAGATATCAATACATCTCATGCAAGCAATAACAACAACTGTGTATGTTAAGGCTGTCTCAGAGAAGTGAAACATGCACGATACTCATCGTAGGGTAAGTAATATCAACGTAACTGAGGGCTATTGAAACTAAATTAAAACAGAGCAAAGAATAATGGTGTTCAAGAATTTAAACAATATTGAACTACTGCAAAATTTGTGGAATCTGATATACGCTAATGAGCAGTATGCAATATGATGAAATAAAAGTTTTCGTATTTGGGAAGCTAAAGTTTCAGCCATTTTTGAATCTATAATTAGCATGTTTGCATATTTCTTAAATAATTGTTAAAATTTACATTAACTAATTAACAACAAAGGGTGTATATGGAGTAGTTATTAACTTACCTCTTATGTATAACACTGCATCGTTATCAAAATACTTGCCAGAATTTTCTGTAGGTCTTCCATATTTTCCATGACAAGTATACAAACCTTCATTGAAATAATCCGTCTTTATGATGTCTAGAGCATAAAATCCTGGTTGATCATCTGGTTTGGCATTAAAAGGTAATTTTCCACCTTCAAATCTCCATTGTACAGGAAACCAAGACAGGCAGGTAAATACAGCATTTTCTCCTAACTGCACCAATGATTTTTTTGGTATCACTCTATTAGTAGCTTTGTCTGTGTCATTAATATTGAGCATAAATAAATAGTAATGGAGTTAGCCATTTCGAGTGAAACAATATTCTGTACCACATAACTGTGATACTATAAAAATTCGACTTTATTAAGTAAATGGCTAGACATTTCAAATATTCAATTCTTGAAGAGAATAGATTACATTTTAATAGATATTAATTTTAATCGAAGTAAAATTATGTTATTGGCAAATTCTTTTGTTAAACTAACAGCTATGAGTTAGTTGCCCTTCAGCAATAAATTTGTAACCATTTTGGGTGGATCCCCCACATTGATATATGCCAACATTGAGTCCCAATGCTCTCTGAATTCGAATAGAATTGTTGTACAATTTAATTACATTATTTGGAAACTTTGGCGAACCATTAAATGACCAAAGTACTGGAGTAGAGGAATTGCAATGAAAGTCAATTGTGCTCATAAGAAAATCAGTGTATCTTTCAGGATTTATTTTTGAATTATCTAAAACATATTAAAAATAATTAGTTATACATCCCCCCTTGATTATTCTGATACCTTGGGTCAAAGATGTAGAGTGTCTGGATATGAGAAATAGTCAGGATGGGAATAATGATATTCATTACTATTATCAATTAGAAGAAGAAGAAGGAAAAGAAGATATATGATTATCTACTTTTTTTTAAGCTTTTTGGCAGACTTTAACTAACATACATAATAAATAAATTTTTAGACGAATATCCATCTCCTAATAATGTAAGCTACTAACTAGCTGACAGTCTAGCTTTAAAGTCACCTGCATGCTCTCTAGCTTATTTACACTTTTAGGGCATGGCTTTTTCATTGTAGGGTGTGACTTACTTCCCATGTTATCTGGATAGAGAATATGAACAATTGAAGTCTGGATAATCTGAGGAAGCACTGCATTTTGAGTTATTTATTATGATTGCTACCATTGTAGTATTGTATAACACATAATACGTAGATATATTTTTAATGTCAGATTGGTTTTCCTCAAAGTATAAAACCAGTTATCTATTCCATACTAATGAACTTATCCACTAGTATTAAGTAAGACAAGTGATAGATTAAGTGTGCCAGCAATTGGTCTAAACCTGGTGTAAATTACTATTGAGTGGTAAGCTAGTCAACAAAGTTGATTTGATTGCTGATGAGTTAATAATAATATTGGAAGTCTTAGCTATAATGGAGACTTTGTTGTTGTTGTTGTTTTTAACTATCAATAATGCTTGTAATAATAGTTAATGGCACAGTTGGAGTAAATACCTCTGCTAAAATGTGTTAAGGTTCAATATGTCAATGCTTTATTTAATTAAATAATTTCACAGCATTAATATTAACTTCTGGAATTTTCATTAATATTGTTTAAATAATCCATTAAAACAAAACAATAAAATTAATAAAAATTTCTTATTATTAGTAAGCCTCTCAACATTATTTTCTATTTTTTTACTTCCTGTGGGCCTAAGGAACCCTGGTACTGTGTAGCTAAATAGTAGAAGAAGTTCAGAGCAATAATATTTATAATTAAGATCAGTGAAGTTACAGACGGCACTCCTAACTCCCACATTATATGATTACTGTCTACCAATATTCTTGACAACCAATTGTCAAGAAACATGGGCAGTTGTATAATAGCATAAGCTTTACTTTGGAATTTGAATGAAGTAGCTAATATAATGCCAAGGGCATGAGTTATTTACTTACCATATATTACAAGTTTTGCACTAGAAATAAAATGATGCCTCCTGCTATTATATGAACCATAGCAGTAGTAATATCCATAATGTTCGTAATTAAGAACTGGTATTAATAACATAGTTTGGTAAGATATTGGGCTACTTATTTTAAACCTTTGTTTGGAATAGTACCATTTTGTTTTTCCTGCTGAATTGCATCTGTATCTAAACTGTTCAAATAAAGTACTCTTTGCTGATCCCCTAATTCTATTGTCATCTGCAACTGAATTGTGAAGAATAATGACCACCACTTTCAAATAATAACATCTGGTCAAGCAAATTTGTCAATGTATTAAATATATAGAAATACCTCCAACCCGAAGATCTGCGTATGCTTTAAATTTCGTTCCATTGGGATAATAGCCATAGCACTTATAGGTTCCTGTATCCCATTCTGTAACATTAGCTAGTACTAAAGTATTTAGTACCATCATGTTTGTTGGAACCAGTTTATAATTTTTATACCATTTTAAAGTGCCGAAACTATTACACTTGAAGGATACCATTTTACCGGGGTAGGCTAGGGAGTACTGTGGTTCAATCGTTCCATAAAGAGACATGGTGTGAGAATTTGCTCTATATCACAGCACTAGATAAAATGTTGCACCTAAATAACCACAAAATTTGATATATTATATTTCATTAGCGGAGAGCAAGCTACAATTAAGTAATACTTCGCTAGCCAATATTTATAGTTTGTTCTATTCCATTTACGCTATAATGGTAATCAATTGGCGTCACTACGCTTTTCACCTGAATAAACGTGCAATCTTTTTGGTGACCAATTACATTCATTAACCTAGTCATAATTGGTTGAGAGTCTACTGATAAATTGAATTATGAGATATTTTATACCGATTGGGGTAGAGTCCTAGTTACTAGTTTGGCATAACAGCGGACTGTACCCCGGTTAATACAGTGGTGCCCACCAGGTTGAGCTATCGATAATTAATGGCAACCCACTGGTCCAGACTAATTGAGCGAAAATTTTGTTGACCTTCCCGCTCACTGGTACGCGCTCAACCCCAGGCCTATTAACACCTTCAATAATCCTGTAGGTTTTTTTTGTTAATTATAATTTTCTATTACTGTATAATATTCATATTTTAAGTTTTTTTATTTCGTTTACAATATTTTTTGAAAGACACTCTACAAAAATACTAAACATCAATTATTCTCTAAAACAGTGAACTAGTTTAAATATGAAGTCTGGCCAGGTTTTCCAGAGTACCAATCTATAATGCTATTACCCTATATCAGCATTGTAAGTTTACATGCATGGGTAAAAAGCTGGTGGCTGTGTCAGGTGACCCACTAGCTATTATCACACATTTTAGTGGGGCCCAGACCACAACAAAATAACTAGGCAATGATTTTCCTATCTCAATTTTAAATTTTTATTTAAATGAAAATTATGGAAAATCTGAATCAAGAGTTATGGAAGTAATATTTTGCATGAATTGCTGCAGGTAGGAATTATTTTATTAAAATGTTCACAATGTATCACTGTACCTGCAAAATTTATGAATAATGTTAGAAGTATCAATTAACATGATAAGAAAATTGTAAGTTTATCTTAAGAATGAATAATGTCAGCACATGTTCCCATAACAGCTTCAATAAAAGCTTTCTGCAATCTTATTATAACTTTGATCAAGTTATAAATGAGCACTTATAAGTATGAAATTTGTGTGGAGTCAAAGCTTGCTGATAAGGATTGATACCAAATAGCTAGGTTTATTATATTATTATTGTATAAAATTTGCTGTAGTTATAGCAAAATTGCTTATTACTCCAGCTGTATACACTTGAACGATAGGAATTTATATATTGCCTTCTAAAAGACAAGGAGCATGACTCAACACTCTTTCTCCTTGTGTCTTTGATTTTGCCACTTGTCTTCAATTTCATCCCCCTTAGTGTAACCAACAAAACTCCTTGTGTTGCTCATTAGAGTAAAGCAAATACCCAACTGAGCTAGGCCTAAACGTGCAGAAACAGAAAAATCAAGGTGGTTTGTATATTGAAATGTGGCCATCGTTGTGATCGTGGCTTGGCAGACAGGTTTAGATAATACATGTGACAAGTTAGACCGCTTAGATAATACACATGTGTTAAGATAGACCGCTCTGTAAGATCACCACCACCAGAATTAGTTCTCAGTCTATATAGTTTTAAGCTGTTAGACTAGCTCAGATTGAAACACCTCCCACGATCTAGCTATTATACTACCAGCGTAACCCTACCAACTAGATATAGAGTAGCTACAGAAGGGAAGTCTAAGTTTGAGCAATAAGGACAGACTGAATTAGAAATCAAAATTAGGCAAGTTATGGTAAAAGGTAAGGCTAAGATGTATGCATGAATGAAAATTGTATTGATCACATTACATGGTAATTAGCGAGTTCATTAGTTTTAATAGAATAGAGTTAGAAGTGTAGCTAATGACTAAAGTTTTCATTTTGTAACTCTTCACAGCCTGACAGTCATATCACATAGAGTTACTCATTTTGCACTATACAACAAGACCCACTAATTATTTATTAACGTTACCATCAAAATATAATGTGACATTTCAAACTGGATTGATATATCTCCAGTGATCTTCATCTAGTCTTATGTAACTAAACCCTTTACCTAACAGCTATGCTGGGAAAGGAACTGGCCAACTCATTCTCTTGGTTACTATTGTGCTTGTAGTCAAAGCTTGGCCCCAGAGTGTGTAGGAGTGATTCCTACAACTCAACCTTGTCTGTCTGCCTGCCAAAATGGCCACTAGTGCTTGTTTCTGGGAATGGGAGATGGTGTGGGTTGATAGGAGCAGGAGGATGGTCAGTTAGTGGTGCATACTTGGGTAGGGCTGTATTAATACGTAGTACCAGTTCAATACCCTCCAGATCTCAGGGGGGAAGTTGTGGTTTCCGGTGGTGGTTGTCAGTAATTAGGATTACAGCAGCCACTCAATCAGCTCTTTTTCACTGTCCCAAGATGTATGTACTATAATAGAGGAATCGGGCAGTGGAAAAATTGCTGTGAAAAATACTAGGATTCATGAAAGGGCTGGAAGGACAGTACTTTTAGGCTTGTAAAAAATGGTGGATATATATGAAAGCTTTGCCTTTGCTCTTTGATATTGACAGCAACAACAATAACAAAAACAAAAAAAACAGGCGATTTTGTGACAATAATAATGCCACTGTTTAAGCTAAGCTAGTAGGTTGTACCTTATAGCTACCAATAAGTGTCATAAGACAGTTATGGCACACCTTATATCGCACCTTCTCTAATATTGCAAGAGATATTTTGTAAAAGCATTTAGCTAGGCATTGAAGTTTTTTGAGTGGTATTTTTACCTTTACGTAAGTGTTTAACATGGAGCATCGATGATGGACTAATTACATTCCTTTTTACTTGTACTAAGTACTAATGCCACCACACCCTTTTCCAGAGTAGCTGTTAGGCAAAAGGGTCAGGCTACTGGAGACTAATTCTTACATAGTTAGTACGGTGAAAAGCTTGATTAAAAAGTTAAGCTCTACTATGGAATATTAAATATTATTATTTTTTATATTTTTTGAGGTTTAACAAAACCCAGCTGCTTTTTAAGGGCAGCTGTGTTAGCATTATGGCTACTGAACCAAAAGCTAAAAGAGCTTGTCAGATGAAACTATAGTTTAGTATCATTCCTTGGAAAAAGGTTTGCACACTAACTATATTAAAGTTGCTAGTAATGTACTGCTAAGTCAGGATGATATTTGCTCAGATAGTAGCCCTATTGAACTACATGAATCAGAAGCTGTCGTTGGACAGAAATTATAGTACTATTTTATTACCATTTTATCTATGCAATATGTTATAGTTATAAACCAAACTTGAGGTTTGTATGCGATTTATAAATCGCAATACAAACCTAATGATTTTGGTTTATGACTATTTCATAGCCCAAACATAAACAACGAGCAAAGTATAGCATTAGCTATCTTAGTAATAGTATTAAAGTACCCAAACTCTTCATTATTCCATTTTGCTTTAATCTGCCTTCCATCATAATTGAGCGAGGGAACGAAGCAGACTCTCAGTCGTGTTCAATTGAGTTTTCAGATATATATACTAGTGGTGTGGTTGAGCACAAATGGCGAGCGAGCCTGATAGTTAGGTAACATAAAACTAGCATTGTTACTGTGTTAGAACTTAGCCTTAGTCCGCCTAATCCACACGCAATTGCTTTCGGAATCTCGTATCCAGGTAGCAATAAAGCGGGTGCTCAGTTTACTTGGTTTCAACTCAGAAAAATAGCTGCGCAGTACGTGCAAAGAATAAAAGGCGGGAGAAATGTTCTCGGCCAGAAATTTATTTAGGAGAAGAATTGTATAAGTTGTGATATAATTGTATTAGAATGGAAGACAGACCGAAGAGAAGACTGAGCTGCCACCAGTGGCTCAGCAAATAAAACAAGTTTTAAACAATAAAGTGAGTAGATATATTATAGTATTAAAATTCTCATAATTTACTTCATTTTAATACAGAAAAAAAGAAGAAGAAGAAAAAGAAATAGGTAAGTCATTATGGTTTAAGCTGTAGCTGTTATGATATGATGCACTTTTTTTGTAGACAGCAAGGATACCACAACCAGAAGTCGAAATATATTATAGTATTTAAATAACTTAACTTAAACACTTAGCTATAAATATATATTTAAATAACTTATAAACATATATTATAATATTATGCTTTAAAATGTGTAATCTTTGTATTATCATGAAGAGTTATGTGATGGCTCTCTAGCTAGCTCAAAACTCAGAAGTTTGTGGTTATGGGTATAGCGCCCTCCATGGTTTTAGAAGTGGCCACACCTTGAACAAGTCTACAATGGTTATCTTCAATATAGGACCAAATGTAAATTTGCCATTTGAATGCTATCAGTTAGAAAATGGACTCAATAAGTACACAAGACGTAACTGTGTAGGCAAAAAATCAGATAGGTCAGAGACAAAACCTAACCTGTCAATAAAGGTAAAGATTTTTCATCAGCTAAGCAGTCCTTGTAACACACCGCACCTTCACATACACTTGTTCACTTGATGTACCAACACAAAAATTACTTCCTTCAGTGATTTGATATTAGTAGTATTGTAAGCACAATACTTTCACACAACTGAACATACCTAGGCAAGACTTACCTTCGTGGTTAGTCTAGTGGACAATGAATTTTTAAATAAATGCTGTTGAGTAGGGCTTATAATTGTGACAAATAGCGTATTAACTTACCACCGCCACTTACTCGAATAGAAATGGAGCTCCAGTAAGTTTTTGCACCCCAAAACAATTCAAAGCGGTAAACAATTCAATTTCTAAGGTGATACGGGTAATGGTCGCTAAACCGGAGGATTCAGTTTAGTGAAGTTTAGGACGGGGTCGAACGTGGAGCGAACACAAAAATACGGAGGGTCAAAGTACAAAATGACGTACGTACGTCCATACATATCTAATATCCCCGATTTTCAATTGTGTTACCCCTGTAAGTGTCTCGCTCCCTACGCTCGCTCGCCAATAATTGGCGAGCGAGACACATTACAGGGGTAACACAATTGAAAATCGGGGATGTTTGTTTATCGGTATGTATGGACGTACGTAAGGCATTTTTGTACTTTGACCCTCCGTATTTTTGCACAACAGTATTTACTTGAAAATACATTGTCCACTAGACTACTGCGAAGGTAAGTCTGTGTAGGTGCATGTCCAGTTGTGTCAAAGCATTGTGTGTTACAACCACTACTTAGCTAAAGAATATCACAAAGAAAACTTTTAAATAATGTGTATTGTTTTGTTGTTGTTGTTTTTTCCTTCAATTCAAGCAGTTGCAAAGAGTTGTTACTATGGCACTGAAATCCCTTTACCCTGTATTCGAGCGCACCACTAGTACATTTTCTTACGAGCATACTAGACTGTATCGATTTACAGTTCTTAACGACAAGCGGGTTCGCAACGCTAACGGGCTATAACTTTTTAAATAATATTATATCTACAATATTACTCCCGTTTGCCCTTGATTAACGCTAAGCGTCAGGTTGGCATCTCATTTAATTCTTTGTTATGCTATGCCGTATTTTGTATGTCTTTAATATGTTTTTTAAGAGTATTGTTTTTGCTTCAATGCACAGATTTAGGTATTTCAGTGTATATGTATACAATGTATTATTGTATTTATTTGCTTAATCATTGATTCTCAATGGATAATTCCAACAAATTATTATTTAAAAAAATGTTATCTTAATTTTTATTTTGGCAGACAGAATGCTATAACTAAACATAGCTTTATTATATATGCCTTAAGCTTACTCAATACTAAAATCTATCTGCAAACATTTTCATAGAGACTTCTCAATTTAGTGTGCTCCATATGCTGGTCAGCATGAAACAATGGACAATCATTCAATGGACAATCACACACACACACACACACATACACATATACACACACACACACATACACACACACACACTCTCACACACACACACACACACACATAGGCTTTGAAAATACAGCCTGAGAGTGAAAATCTTGCCATACCACTTGACAAGTGGTTTATTCTATGATAGATATCTTTCACAGCTATAGTGGAGTTGGTTACTCAGTTGGATGAAACTCTGTAGGGGCTCCCCACATCCCCAGCTGATAATTTTGCAGCTGCTCTACCCAGATTGTATAGGCTTCACTAGACTAAGGTAGCTATAAAAACCCAGAAAATTCAGATAGCTAGGCTGGTTGCTATAACTACTACTGTAGTGTATAGGAGGGCAATGAGTTTGACAATACTTACACTCATTAGAGTAATATGGCTACATATTTCACTCTCTGGCCTTATTTTTACTCACTCTGGCTTGTGAAAATAAATTAGTCTGCTCTTGAAATATTTCACCATATCACTCTGACTCATGTAATATGTACTATAATAATGTATTATGTATAGTATACTATCTTTATTGTTCAAAATTCATATAGGCAATTGATATTATTGACTGCACATTGTAGTTAAACACTTAAAGTCAAACATGTTTTTACTCCCATTCATATTTTTTTTATAGGTAAAGCTACACTAGGCTCTATTTATCCTAAAGTTCAACTAGCTGATCTAGAGAGTGTGGTTTATATTCAGTGTTATAGTTTGGATGAACCAGTATGGATCAGACATGGAGGAGTAATAAAACTAATAAAGCACAAAATTGAAACAATTGCAAAACTTCTCACCATTAGTAATTTTACTATAGAAGATGAGGGTACATATGTGTGCTTAGGGATAGGTCATGGAAGAAAACAGTTTATGGCAAAAGCAGAGATACTATATGGGAGTAAGTTGGAACAGTTGATATAGCTAGATAGATTTATTTAAAGTTGTTTATTGAACCTGAAGTTATTTGCACCTTGTATTGTAGACTGCTGATAGTAGCTATAGTATATAATGGTAGAAATAACAGTGTGTTTTATGTAAGTTATAGTTACACACTTTTAGTACAAATCGTGTTGTTAGAGCGAATATTTTTTTAGACCAACTATTTGTTTTATCTGAAGTGATCATTATGTATATTTAAATGAGAACACTTCTCTCAATTACTTATCAACTTTTATAATGTAAGTCCTTGCAGCATAGCTACTTATGGAGATTCCCATCTTTAGTTAGACATAAATTAAAAGATAGCTTTATAATACAGAGATATAACTTTTAGTAACTTAAACTAGCGTTTAGGTCAATCAAGTCCCTCCATCCTAACACAAAATAGAGCCTGTAACATTCCTAGATTAGGATACCACAATTTAAAAAATAACGAGAAATATAATTAATCAAAATTTAGTAAACTTTAGCTGATTTAAACAAATCTTATATTCTAAGTTGTTTCTTGAAATTTGTTTCAACATCAATGGAAAGATGCAGTAATACAGTACTTTAAATAATAATAATATATATGTACCATTAAAAAACTATGTGTTTTAGTGAACATGTGAGAATTCAAAGAAAAATGCAGTATATTAGAAATTAGAACTGTTCCACATTCTTCATAATATAGCTACATCATCTACATTGGTAGAGTGACAATTCAAAATTTTAATAATACTATGTTTTTCAATTTAGAATTATCCCCTATGAACCCATCAATTTTCAACATTAACAAAGGAAAATCAGTGAAATTAAAATGCAAGTACAAAACTAATATACGCTGGTACCTAATGAAGGTGTATATGTTACCTGAACCACTAGGGCAAACAAGTCAGAATTTGTACATCAATAATGTGGATTCCAAGAAAAGTGGGACATATTTATGCTACAAGCGCATAAATGATAACAGTACATTTGTTGGAAGTATTGTTGTGAGAATATTTGGTAAGTTTTAGCTAATTAAATGATTATTCTTAAATAGTTGAAATGATAAATTATAAATATTTATAATAATAATAATTAAAATAATAATAATGATGGTGATGATAATATTAATAATAGCATTAACAATAATGAGTACTGCAATAGATATAAGACAAATAAATGAATAAAATGATGTAAATAAAAAGGAGCAGGTTCAGCAACATATGCTTCTTATAGCACTGCTAAATTACATTTGGTTGTGTCAATATTTCAAGTCTCAAAAAGTTGTTTTTTTTCTGTTAATTTTTAAAACTGTTCATGCTATAATGGCAAAGTGCTATAACCCATGGTATCCTTTCTTATACTTTGAAATCTATAACTGAATAGTTTACTATTAAATAATACTGGCCATAATGGGTTACTGATGTGCCTTGTTACAAATAGTTTTAGTTTTGGGTTAATATTAAATGTAATATTTATATTTAATATTCTATGTGTGTGTTTTTTTTAATTAAAACAAGCTTTGAGGACTAATAATGTTCATTAAATAGTTGTAAGGTATTAGCATTTGCATAAATAACATATGGTAGCAGAACTAAGTGCTTAACCAAATTTGTATATTGGCAGATAAACAATTATCTTTAACTGTATGGTATATGGAGATATAATAGCATGGAAAACTGTGGTGTTTGGGATTACTAGCATGTGTGTAGTTGGAAAATTTTCACAAGGTAAAGCCAATTAAAATGTCTTGCCATGTGAGTGCTATTCATCCTAATACCACAATCTTCTATGCTATTTATCGAGCAAGCAAAACTAGCGAGATACTATTAGGGGTGGACAATTGCTACTTGGGTATAATGTTGAATATATACATTATATGTATGGATTGTGTGTATGCCCTTTAGACTACTTTTAAATAAACCCGGCTTTTTGGGCTTACCCCCAGTTTCCCCTGACACTATTGCGGTAAGCAGACCTTATTTTAGGATTTGGCTCAAAACCATACAAAAGTTCCCCTGAAATGCTTTTATTTTTCAAGTCACAAAACGTTTTTGTGAGTGGTTACTGTGGCATTGAAATCCCTTACCAGATGTAAATTCAAGAACCCAGCCATTGTTTTTTATTCAGAATCTGATTGCTTATTGTCAAGTGGTTGGCCATTTAAATTCATCGGTGTGCTCATCATCAAGAGCCACTGGTAATACAAAATACCAGAAGCTACTACCCCGGAAAACGGAGGTAAGTACTCGTTCTGTATTTTGCCTAAAATTAAAAAAAACAAAAAAACATTAGACATATTTTTTGTACCTAAGTCAGAGTGCTTGTCTTCAAGAATTACAATAAATTATGAATCTGAAAGGCTTAATACCAGAACTTAGATATTGATGTAAGAAAGTTAATTTTGTATTATTTTGCCTGCTAAAACTGGACGTCCTCGCGGTCGGAGGAGGTGGGAACCGAAGAACAAGAGTCGGGTGGATGAGTTAAGGGGTAAAAACTAAGCTAAATTATGTAACAGTACAGTGAGTTTTACATAACCTAATTATGAATGCTCGCTAGATATTAGTGTTCAAGCACACCACTAGTATCTGTTAATACTATAGCCAAAGATAAAAGTTTATTTCATTTCTGCAGTTAAGAAGACCATAATCTCTTATTATATTTTCGTCAAAGAAGTTATTTTATTCCAGTTCTGATATAATTCATACATTTCTTACCGTTGCTAAATAGCATTGCCCAGGAATTTTGGTATGGTATTGCCTAGCAAATAAAAGTGTGGTGAGCTCTGATGGATGATTATTTCAGTTTTCCACTGCAGTGGTATTTCAATATAATACCACACAATTTTTGTACTAAAAATGACTTGGCTATGGTATTAACGTTGTTAATGCTGCAAAGCTGAGCTCAGGAATTCATGCTAGCTTCTTATGAAAAACTTTATTGGTATTGAAATTGGCATTAATTATTATCCAAGCATTTCTACAAAGACATAATTTATATTTAACAAGCTACTGAAGGATGGTAGTGTAGAAGCACACCCACACACATACATACACATAGTCAGAGTGTGATAGGCCAACATGTTTTGAGAGGAGGCTAATTGATTTTCACATGCCAGAAGTGAGTGAAAATAAAGCCTGAGAGTGAAATATTTTGTTATATCAATCTGAAGAGTGTAATAAGTGATTTGAGACACCTTCACCACAGTAGTTTGTACTACTGGTTGGTAACTTTATTTAGGTATGGACTGTTACACTCTTTAGGGGCTCCCAATCTTCTCAGCTGACATTTTAGCAGCTGCTCTAACCTGGTTGAATGTGCAGGAAGGTAGCTGTAAAATCAAGCTAGGCCTGTTACACTAGCTACTAGCCTAGGGTTAATGAGCCTTTCAATACAGCTTGAGATAAAACCTTGTAATAACATGAGTTATCTCACCTGTCTCTTAACCAAAAATAACATTATGAACCTGTCTCTTAACCAAAAATAACATTATGAATCTGTCTAGCTGGTGGTATGTGGACCTATTTGTTACTGCATGAAGGCATACTTGTATTCTTTTCTACATGGGCCTGGCCTGCTAGTGTCATGAATTTACATGGCAATATTAGCTACAATTTAATGCTTAGTATTTGTTGAAATTATTTGCAGAAAAGTAATAGCTAGGGAGTTAGTGTGGTCAAAATAGTGCTCACAGAGTTGCCTAAACAGCAGATGTAAAAGAAACCAAGAAATGAAAAATGGTAGGTTTGATGTGGAGACAAAAAACTTCTACTGTAGAGCAGGTAAGTAGCTATTTATATCAAAACTACATTATAATTGACAGTATTCAATAGCTATAGATTTTTTTTAGCCTAGCCCCTTAGCTTGCTCTGCTGACGCTGACTTCAATAGGAGCCATTTTCTAGTTTGAGCTTATGATGCACAATTTACAGACGTATTGAGATGTCTATTATACTGTAATATCTTGATTCAGTCATTCTTGGCTGAAATAATTATAATAATAATAAGAAAATTTTCTCATTTTAACAGCCAACATACGTTAATTAAGACTACCTAAAGTTTTACTTCTTGACCCCTGGAACCAGAAAATTTGCTATTATTATAAGCATTTGTTCTTTTCATTTCAGATTCTTCTCTATTAATTCCAATGAAACTCACAGTACAAGAGGGTGCCACAGTTTCATTTTATTGTAGAAATGCTTTACATGTGTCGTGGTTGTACAATGAAAAAAAAAAATCAGGTCCTAACACAGTTACGAATGAGGATAGGCTAACCATAACAATATCACCTGTCAATAGTAATAGTGCAGGACATTATGCTTGTTATGCAACTCATGTGGACTATGGAAATTTCGTTGCAGTTGGTAAACTCACTGTTAAAAGTAAGTGATATAATTGCAAATAACATAATTGTGTGGAGTACTTGCTAACTGTCCTGAAAGCTCAGGGACAGTACTCATCCAATTTTAAAAGTAATAAGTTTAGTGATAAGGATAAACATTCTCAAAATGAACAAAATAATGTGCAATAGCAGCTCAAGTGTGGCCTCATGACTAACTTGAGTGGTAGGAAGAATATGTTGTGAGTTTTGTTGCAATCTAGCTGAATTAAGGGCCATAGAGAATTGATAAAAATGGAATTAATAATTTATCTTACATTGGCTCTAGCTCCTAATATTTTATTAATTTAGCTGTTTCAAGACTGCAAAAAGCAACTAGTTTAGCTGAAAAAAACAACAACTAACATTAATAAACAAAATAGGGTATGTACGTTTCACAACTCCTACTCACCTCCCCATGTCATATAATTAGTATGAGTTATTATAACTTGAATAATAGCATAAATCACAAATTCTTACTCTGCCTACATTTACTCACTAGATGTATTCTCTCTCTTTCACAGATTTTTTTTAAACAATACAGAATATAAAACAGTTTTGTAGTTTGGCATTCCGTTGCAGGCAAGATTTAGCATTTCATTTTTGTAAGGGCTGTGCCCAATGTTATTTATACTGCGTTCACCTCTGTATCAGGGATCTTTCACTATTCAGGCTAGTTCATTTTATTGTGCATTTCATTAAAATGATTTTATAACTTGCCTGGGAAAAGTCATTGAGGGGGCGACTATCTGGACAGAATCTGGTGGCAACTCTATACTACATAGCTTTGAACATAGGAGCTAGACATACAACAATCTCACTCCTGAGCCTCCACAGCCCCATGTAGTACTGAATAATTGCTTTGAGATGCTGGTTAACTGTAAGAAATGGAAGGTTGGACAGGGTTATTATAAGGTCAAAGTTTAGACTGCACATACTTTTCCTGCTTGTTGATTGTGATAGTCACGTGCAGTAATCCTACAAAGCAAACAATCTTTCTGCCAGTTAAAACAGTCCAGAGTCAGTGCAAGGCGTTATTTTTTTGCCACTGGCTACTAAGGGTGTCAGTAAT
>WLWD01002468.1_pt1 | contig 23304 bp, 18 predicted proteins | sample 6712731 | NCBI WGS metagenome assembly WLWD01 (sample SAMN12718690, study PRJNA576275) | sponge metagenome | isolation source: marine sponge | host: Mycale hentscheli | place: New Zealand: South Island, Marlborough, Capsize Point | collected 2014-11-01
TTTCTACATTTTAAAAATGTAGCAATATTTCCTACATTTTGGAAATGCAGGAATATTTCCAGCAGTTTCAAATGTGTTTTTGCAGTTGTCAAAAGCTGAATTGTTTCTACATTTTAAAAATGTAGCAATATTTCCTACATTTTGGAAATGCAGGAATATTTCCAGCATTTTTCAAATGTGTTTCTGCAGTTGTCAAAAGCTGAATTGTTTCTACATTTTAAAAATGTAGCAATATTTCCTACATTTTGGAAATGCAGGAATATTTCCAGCATTTTTCAAATGTGTTTCTGCAGTTGCCAAAAGCTGAATTGTTCCGGCATTTTAAAAATGCAGAAATGTTTCCTACATTTTGGATGCAGGAATATTTCCAGCATTTTTCCAATGTGTTTCTGCAGTTGCCAAAAGCTGAATTGTTCCTCCATTTTAAAAATGTAGCAATGTTTCCTACATTTTGGAAATGCAGGAATATTTCCAGCATTATTCAAATGTGTTTCTGCAGTTGCCAAAAGCTGAATTGTTTCTACATTTTAAAAATGTAGCAATATTTCCTACATTTTGGAAATGCAGGAATATTTCCAGCAGTTTCAAATGTGTTTTTGCAGTTGTCAAAAGCTGAATTGTTTCTACATTTTAAAAATGTAGCAATATTTCCTACATTTTGGAAATGCAGGAATATTTCCAGCATTTTTCAAATGTGTTTCTGCAGTTGCCAAAAGCTGAATTGTTCCGGCATTTTAAAAATGCAGAAATGTTTCCTACATTTTGGATGCAGGAATATTTCCAGCATTTTTCCAATGTGTTTCTGCAGTTGCCAAAAGCTGAATTGTTCCTCCATTTTAAAAATGTAGCAATGTTTCCTACATTTTGGAAATGCAGGAATATTTCCAGCATTATTCAAATGTGTTTCTGCAGTTGCCAAAAGCTGAATTGTTTCTACATTTTAAAAATGTAGCAATATTTCCTACATTTTGGAAATGCAGGAATATTTCCAGCAGTTTCAAATGTGTTTTTGCAGTTGTCAAAAGCTGAATTGTTTCTACATTTTAAAAATGTAGCAATATTTCCTACATTTTGGAAATGCAGGAATATTTCCAGCATTTTTCAAATGTGTTTCTGCAGTTGTCAAAAGCTGAATTGTTTCTACATTTTAAAAATGTAGCAATATTTCCTACATTTTGGAAATGCAGGAATATTTCCAGCATTTTTCAAATGTGTTTCTGCAGTTGCCAAAAGCTGAATTGTTCCGGCATTTTAAAAATGCAGAAATGTTTCCTACATTTTGGATGCAGGAATATTTCCAGCATTTTTCCAATGTGTTTCTGCAGTTGCCAAAAGCTGAATTGTTCCTCCATTTTAAAAATGTAGCAATGTTTCCTACATTTTGGAAATGCAGGAATATTTCCAGCATTTTTCCAATGTGTTTCTGCAGTAGCCAAAAGCTGAATTGTTCCTGCATTTTAAAAATGTAGCAATGTTTCCTACATTTTGGAAATGCAGGAATATTTCTAGCATTATTCAAATGTGTTTCTGCAGTTGCCAAAAGCTGAATTGTTCCTGCATTTTAAAAATGCAGAAATGTTTCCTACATTTTGGAAATGCAGGAATATTTCTAGCATTTTTCCAATGTGTTTCTGCAGTTGCCAAAAGCTGAATTGTTCCGGCATTTTAAAAATGCAGAAATGTTTCCTACATTTTGGATGCAGGAATATTTCCAGCATTATTCAAATGTGTTTCTGCAGTTGTCAAAAGCTTGAATTGTTCCTACATTTTAAAAATGCAGCAATGTTTCCTACATTTTGGAAATGCAGGAACATTTCCAGCATTATTCAAATGTGTTTCTGCAGCTGTCAAAAGCTTGAATTGTTCCTACATTTTAAAATTGCAGCAATGTTTCCTACATTTTGGAAATGCAGGAATATTTCTTACATTTTTCCAATGTGTTTCTGCAGTTGTCAAAAGCTGAATTGTTCCTGCATTTTAAAAATGCAGAAATGTTTCCTACATTTTTGATGCAGGAATATTTCCAGCAGTTTCAAATGTGTTTCTGCAGCTGTCAAAAGCTTGAATTGTTCCTACATTTTAAAAATGCAGCAATGTTTTCTACATTTTGGAAATGCAGGTATATTTCTTACATTTTTCCAATGTGTTTCTGCAGTTGTCATCAAAAGCTGAATTGTTCCTACATTTTAAAAATGCAGCAACGTTTCCTACATTTTGGAAATGCAGGAATATTTCTTACATTTTTCTAATGTGTTTCTGCGGTTGTCAAAAGCTGAATTGTTCCTGCATTTTAAAAATGCAGAAATGTTTCCTACATTTTGGAAATGCAGGAATATTTCCAGCATTTGCAAATGTGTTTCTGCAGCTGTCAAAAGCTTGAATTGTTCCTACATTTTAAAAATGCAGAAATGTTTCCTACATTTTGGATGCAGGAATATTTCCAGCATTTTCAAATGTGTTTCTGCAGTTGTCAAAAGCTGAATTGTTCCTACATTTTAAAAATGCAGCAATGTTTCCTACATTTGGGAAATGCAGGAACATTTCCAGCATTATTCAAATGTGTTTCTGCAGTTGTCAAAAGCTTGAATTGTTCCTACATTTTAAAAATGTAAAATGTTTCCTACATTTTGGAAATGCAGGAATATTTCTTACATTTTTCCAATGTGTTTCTGTAGTTGCCAAAAGCTGAATTGTTCCGTCATTTTAAAAATGCAGAAATGTTTCCTACATTTTGGATGCAGGAATATTTCCAGCATTTTCAAATGTGTTTCTGCAGCTTCAAAAGCTTGAATTGTTACTACATTTTAAAAATGCAGCAATGTTTCCTACATTTTGGATGCAGGAATATTTCCAGCATTTTCAAATGTGTTTCTGCAGCTGTCAAAAGCTTGAATTGTTCCTACATTTTAAAAATGTAGAAATGTTCCTACATTTTAAAAATGTAGAAATGTTCCCTACATTTTGGAAATGCAGGAATATTTCCAGCATTTGCAAATGTGTTTCTGCAGTTGTCAAAAGCTGAATTGTTCCTACATTTTAAAAATGTAGAAATGTTTCCTACATTTTGGAAATGCAGGAATATTTCCAGCATTTTTTAAAAGTGTTTCTGCAGTTGTCAAAAGCTGAATTGTTCCTACATTTTAAAAATGCAGAAATGTTTCCTACATTTTGGAAATGCAGGAACATTTCCAGCATTATTCAAATGTGTTTCTGCAGTTGTCAAAAGCTGAATTGTTCCTACATTTTAAAAATGTAAAATGTTTCCTACATTTTGGAAATGCAGGAATATTTCTTACATTTTGGAAATGCAGGAATATTTCCTACATTTTTCCAATGTGTTTCTGCAGTTGCCAAAAGCTGAATTGTTCCTACATTTTAAAAATGCAGAAATGTTTCCTACATTTTGGAAATGGAGGAATATTTCCAGCAATTTTTCAAATGTATTTCTGCAGTTGAGGCTGTGTCGATGAAAACTGGAATCTGTTTTGAGCTCTCTACTCCATCAATTAGCTGTTCTTAATAGTTGATACCTACATATATAATTTTATATAAATATTATAATTTGTAATTTTAATCTTAAATGATTCAAGCACTTTCACCTTTTATTGGCTGAGATTTTGTCTTCTGACTGAGCTGATGAGCATGTTCAAGCTAGTTAGTCCACCAGGTAGAGGCATTGACAGTTGCTTTACTTAAATATATTTAATCCATTTCAAAGTATTTTCCAATAATTTCATATTGTCAGGATATAGTAGGGTGCCACTATCAATGGCAAATTTCTGGGAAAAGTGTTGCCATTGAGAAGAAAAGAAAGCCCACTTTGAGGCAATCAGAATGGGCCGGTACTCCATTCTTTATAAAACATGACACACTCTCCTGATTCATTACGTTGAAACTTGAATTGCTGTGCCTTAAGATGGTCATGGAGTAGAGGAGTTTGATCTGCCATCCAATCCTTGACATCAGTTACAGAATCCAAAACCACCACTTGTAGGAGGTGGTGAGAAAGACACTTCTATACTTTGACAAAGATCTGGAAGAAACAAAACAAGGAAAAGTGTACAGTTACATGTAGCTTATAACTTTGCTAGGTTAGGTGACCTGGAATAGTCAATGCGTTGTGATGTTTCAGTTTTTGAGATATGCATGAAAATGTTTGGTCTATATCCTCATGAGTATATCCAACTGGTAGGAATCCAAACTTCACCTACACACATAAATATCTATATCAACCTGGGATCAGTCAAATCAAATCCTAAATACCTTTCTGAACACTCCCAATTCAACCAATACAGCAGCAAATGTGAGTGTAAACTTGTTCTTATTATCACGACAAGTATTATCCATCTGAATATACAGCACTTCTGGTAATCCATCCTGCAGCTTATATTTTTACATCACTATGAATCACTTTACATCATATTGATAGAATTCTTACCTTCAACTGATAAAATACTCGTAATAAAACTTCCACAGTCAGATTGGAGTCATGGTTAAATTGTCCACTGTCTATGAACATCATAGTGAATCGGCCATGAACTTTAACTCCAGTGATATGTGTTTCCAGCCTGTAAGCACCAGCCATCACTTTGGGGTTGTTGACAATGTGGAGTATTTTTGTTTTAAAAAATGCCTGAAATTATTGTAAAGCCCTTTAGCTACACACTGATGATAGCACAAGATTTGGGCTACTATGCAATATTCAGAAGTTACACAAACTCATAGGTAAAAAATAATGACGCTATAAGTAGCTATATGAACCAATACAACTAAAACATATTACCTCTTGTTCTGTTCCTTGTGGGGTTAGTCAATAAGGGAAGCATCTCCAGGCCACAAGCTGAAGAACCATTGCTGCAATCAGAACTAAACAATAAGCATCCATCAACTTCCATCTTGAACTCCATTCAAGAATTTGAATTTTGCCTATTGTCCAATGAGCTTGCTGGAAGCTCAGGAAGTAATTAACACCATGTGGTTTTTTTATAGCCTGTAGCCAATAGAATTCAGTGTTTAGTAAAATGGCTTCAATTCAGGCAGTGAACATTGCAGCTTAGAATGTGTAAATGTTCTTCAAAACCTTGGCATTTGATTTCTTCACACAAGACAAGCAAGCTTTTCTTTGGAAAAAAGGAAGTCGAATGAAGTTAACCAATGGTGTTTCCAGTGGACCTGTTGTACATGCATCTGTTAGGAGTGCAGATGTCATAAACGTGAGTATTTTAATAGTCATTGCTATAATACTACCATTTTAGCTGCCTACATTGATTAGTTAGGCTTCCACAATTTGGAGTTTTTTGGTGCGACAAAGAATAAACTAGCTAGCATAATGTCTGTGTGTTTCTAGCAAGCTACCATCAACATTTTGTTTGATTATTTGTTTCCTCAGTGTAAAGGTCATGACAAAGATGGGAGCAATAAATATAGTTTTAATTGCCGACTTGCCAACTTTACAAAGGATGCTAATGATTTCGGTGCGGAAATGGCTCCTTATCTTTCTGATGTGATGACCTTTTGTGCCAGTCTATCTTCAAAGACAATGAAGCCACAGATGGAGACATCAATTTTGTCTAATGATCCAGCCTCTTCACAAGGAAGGAAGAGATGCAGAAGTACTGCTGAAGCTATTGATCCACCTAATGCTAAGATGACCAAGAAAGGGTATAAAGAGCAAAAACGTGATCTAGAAGAAAAAATTCCATATCAAATAAGTGAAATATCATGTGTTCTTTTTTTTATTTATTATTATTGCTTCGTTTTTGTGGTATCATTGACAAGCATGTATAGTAGCTATTTAGATTGTTGTCAGGATAGTAGGGAATATATGTATATTAAGTGTATTTCATAGTAGAATGGGAATGCATATGTAAAGCAATTGGGAAATAATTTTTTTCTATTTTTATATCTTGGATATTGACCTTACCATGCATTGACAGAAAACTTGCCAAGATTCAATTGCTGTTTGATCCGAGAAACACCTGACTGGAATTGAGTAGCGCTAAATCAAGGAAACTTAACCAATGATGGAAGCTTTCTTTTTGATCTTACTATTATAATTGATATAAGCTTTATGCTCACAACCTAATCATACTAATTTTTTTTATAGCCATTGTGGGTCTATTGTGTATGTATGTTTGTTTGGGTTGCATGTGCTTGGGATAGTGTACAATGAATAGTTACATGGTGTGTATTTGTGCTAAAGTAGTGTCCCCATGCAAGTAAACCACATTTATTAATTAGGACTTAATTATTATTTTGGTGCTCAGCATTAACTTCTACTGCTTGCCCACATTTATTAATTAGGACTTAATTATTATTTTGGTGCTCAGCATTAACTTCTACTGCTTGTCTTTTTGCTGGGCTGGATATCCTCTAGAAACATGGGCTGGCTTCTGGGAGATTGACATATACTGTACATCCATGCACACATGTTATACCCATTCTTATACACATACACACACACATATATACCACACTATGTACATGTTGAGCCGACTGAAATTTGATCATGCTGGAGGAGATTTGTGAAAGGAGGAAATAATGAGTGTAGTGGGGGAGGAATAATTTGTAAACAGTTTGTGTCTTATACTGTGATACTAAGCATAAGGAAGATTCTTTTGACTCTTTGGTACCAATTTAACAAAGCTGTACTACTACACATTGTGGGTTACCTTCCTATTGACACAGATAATTGAGGTTTCATGGGTTTGAACTAGTCACTGGGTACTTATGCAACTATTTCTCTGTGATGTTTCCTAATTGTCCTGCATCACAATTATTATTAATGAAATCAGAGGTCTTTGCTGATTGGTGCCAGGCCTAAGCTACCAGTTAGAGAAGCCTAATGGAGAAAAGGAAGAGAAAACTTTTTTTTTGCCAGGGTTTGCTATCAAGCCACAAGTTGTATTCAGGCTTACCCAATTCATAAACCACAATAGCCACAAAGTTCATGTGTGCCTGGCAGCTGGTTGGACTGTGATGCACTCATTAAAAACAATATCATATTCTTTTTCCAAGATTTGCCAGGACTACAGAGTTTTATATTACTCAATCAATTGGAAAGCTTTAAGCCAAACTTGATAATGAAGGCAAAAGTAGTAAGTAGTAGTCAAATGAAAAAAATTAAATACATGACATACAACTGATGTCTCAACTTCTTACCACGCAATGAGGCTGACAACAATAACTTAAATTACAAATGTGTGCTTATAGAGAGAGTATGGGTGGTCTCAGCAAAAGAGTGAAGTCACTTGATGGGTGCTTGGAATTGAATGAGTAAATAGAGGGCAAGCTAGAACAGCTGGTTGGCTGGGTATGGAATGTTAGCCACAGGTAATTAATTAACTAACAGTCATTATGCTTTTCAATTAAAAAGTCTTTGCATGTGTTGCTAGTTTGTTTATTATTATTATTTTTTATGTTGTAACCTCTTGAAATTTTCAGCCCATGTCCCAGTGTAGTGGTTCTACCTGGAGATGTATATAAATGTGTTCGTATGATGCATGCAGTATATAGTGCGTATGCATGTGTACTTCTGTGCTGAAATGTTGAAAGGATATTTCCATCAGTATAATAATATATCTCTACAGTGAGCCGTAACCTTTTTAATTGGTGTATTTTCTCAAGCTGAGATGATATGTAGCTAGCTATAACAATTTGTCAATCTTTATGAAGTACTACTGCCCCGATCGAATATTATGTACAATCTAAACTATTGTATCAGCTACCAAATACTGAGGTCCATTTTAATTTCAAAGTTTTGATCAATCTGATGGTTGCTAAATAACTTTCGCTACTCTAAGAAGATTATGAGGCCAGTCAGTCATATATATTTATACACAAATATTCAAGGTTGTTGCTTTTATTAGGGCAATGACCTTTATGCTTCTTCAATTTTCCAAGACTTGTAAATTAAATGTGACTTGTTTTAATTACTGTGTACTAACACTCATGGATATAATTAATTATGCCCTTGAACTTATTTAGAATATGTGACTGGCTTCAATTTCTACATATTAAAACTCGTGAATATCATTACTTTGAAACGGTAGTTCACAGAACCCCCCTGAATCCCCACCGTACCTACACAACTACATTCTCTGGGAGAAAGTTCCTTCAAAGATTGATCTTATTTCAGTTTATAGTTATGGTGTGTTTGTTATAGGAGATTGTGAGATAATATTATGAACTGTTGAATAACATTTTAACATTTTGTGTAAAGTAGTTGTCACGACAACATAGAATTAATGTTTGGCTTTATTGACAACTTCCCAAATTGTAAGGTCATTTTTTTTGCTATCTATGTTTAATTATATGCTGTATTTAACAGAATCAAACAATTATAGAGTAGGCCATACAGATGGCACTACAGCCTGCTGCAGTCTATCATAAAATGCAGGATGTTTTAAGGAGATATGAGTTGGGAAAGTTAAACGGCCAAAAAGAAAGATTGATGATTGGAGGAACCCTTCAAAAAGCTCTCCAAGGAAAGTATTCTTTCAAGCGGTCTCACTTCAAGTGTTTCCATGGCTTATTTCTAGCAAACAAAAGCAAGACATTTTCTGGCAAAATAAGTGCAGGAAAATTTCCTGCAAAAAGATAAAGCGGGAAATTTTCTGGCAAATTAAATGCAGGAAAATTTCATGCAAAAAATAATGTGGGAAATTTTCTGGCAAAATGAGTGCAGGAAAATTTCCTGCAAAAAATAATGCAGGAAATTTTCTGGTGCACCAAGTGTACGTATCTTTCTTGTGAAATATGTAGAGGAAATTTTATGCTAAAGGGACATATTTCGTCAAACTTTCATGGTGCAGGAAAATTTCCTACAACCAATATGAAAAGTTTTATGGTGACCATATGTGTGGGTTTCTTGCAAACAAATAGCAGACAGAGATACTCCTTACATTTTAATACTCTCCTTTATGTATTTTGTCTTCATCATAATTTCTTTCACTTTATCATTAAGTTTGGTATCTTATTGAGGTAAATGGCCTGCATTTGCAGAACCCTTTTTACTTTATGAAAATTATGGTAAGTATTTTTAAAGACATGGCTGCTATTATTTTCATATTTGGAGTATCAATGTGAGAAATATCCAACATTTTGATGCACTTATTTTTATATTGAATATACTCTATGAGCGATCCTTCCTACATTTTGCTTGTAATACTCTCATTCTTGTATATTGTAATGATTATATGAAGAATCTCTCCTGCATTTTGACAGTGTAATTTGTATATTCTGGGAACTAAGAAGGAAATTGTCCTACAGTTTTGATAATTTGTTGTAGATTTGGATAGTGTATGTAAGAAATTTCCTGCATTTTAAAAAAATGAACATAGAAATTGGAAATTCAAATCATTTAAACCTTAATTATGACTCCAGCTTGCTTTTTTGTTTTCTTATTTTGTTCGGAGAGTGTTTAAATTCCAGATACACAGAGTAGAGTGGATAAATGGGATTCATAGGACTGTTCTACTCGATTACAATAATTTATGGATCTGTATGTCATAATGTATAGGAGAAGGTAGGATGGACAATGGATCTTACAGGCAACTTGGACTTGGAGGTTGGGTGGAAAGGGAAGAAAGAAAGGAGGGGGGGTTAAAAAAAACGAAACACACCTTGAGGTAAAATGTTTTCTAACAAAATGCATTAGAATGTCAGTCTATCAGTACAAGGTTATTGTTTAATTCCATTATTCCTAAGGTTTTTGGCTCTGAATTTTAAGGGTATAATCATTGTTCTAATGAGTTCTCAAAAGTACCCACTTATCAAAATATCAAGGGGGACGGGGGTGTGGAGGTAGCACCCTTGCCCTACCTGAAGTAAATCCTGCTTTGTAAGCTAGAGCACACCCTCCACTACACTACTAACCTTCCAGTAGTCCATCCCTCCGAAATGAGAATGCATGACTACGTCCATGTTCTCCACCAGAACAGACCCAGCCCTGCATGGGAAGAGATAGCAGGAATGAAAGGGAAAGATGGAGGGTGTGAGGAGGAGGAAGGTGGGGGAAAAGAAATGTGTATGCTATATTTATATTAAATATTTATAGACCAAACTCTCAGATAAGATGCATCTGTGAGGGTTTTGCTTCACTCGCCCAATAAGTTGGGACCTCTTATTAAAAATAATCACAGATTCTATTACTATTACCACTACTATTACTGCTACTATCTATAATAATATGCTTGTGTGTCAGTAACGATGACAACAGTGACCGACGGTGTGTATTCATGAATAATTCATGAGCTTTGTAAGGTTTGGTAAAGCATCGTCATCTCATGGTACGTAAAATGTCACCACATTCAGTAGAAAGTGCGGTTAGTTCTAAAAGGTGGGTGCAATAGACAGCGGAAGGCGGCGTATGTTCCAACAAGGAAGGCAAAAGTTTTAAAGAGAAGGTAAAAGATGATTAATCATAACTAAAAAGCGGGTGGAATCGGCGAGCTAGAGGCGCCCACTCGTGGACTGAGGTCCCTAGGTCGAAGGTACGAGGTTTCCGGTTTTAGGTCGAAGGTATCCGGTACGCATGCGCACATTCGCGGGGCAACTAGGTCCTAGGTCGAAGGTAAATAAACGCGCGGGCACCTCTGCAGCACTCTTGGTCCAAGGTCAGAGGTAAATAGACGCGCGTGCAGTGCAAATGCAGCTGCGTTTTACTTCCGCAAAGAAGCATTTCGTTGCGTTTGGCGTACGTACAGTTTCTTACTAAGCGTTCCGATAGCGATTATTCCATTTCTTCAATGGCTCAGAAGCGAACCCACCATTTCAGAGGCTTAAGCCAGTACTCTGAGCAGCTCATGGACCTTGCAGAAGGCGGTCGAGTGTTCGAAGGGAGAGGCCAGCAGCCAAGAAACAAGGATGTCTTGAAGCAGATCGCTGCCATCAAGGCCTGCAAGAAAGGATCCTTTTTTGGCAAGGACAAGCCCTGCACTTGTGGCTGGCACGACAGAGCTGCTGCCAGAAAGGAGGCCAGGCAAAAGGCAGCATCAGGTAAATACAAAAATATATTCATAAATAAATAAATAAATAAGGTGTTGGTAAATAAAATAAACCAAAAAAAGTTAAATGTTTATATAACAAGTGACTGAAATACAAATTGAATATTCATGAAATAAATGATATCATTATTCAATAATTATGAGTAAGCAATCTATTAACTAATAACTATAAAGAAGCAGTTTATTACTAAATGATAAAGTATTAAATTAAAAAAAATCTATTAATGCACGCTTACAAATATCAATTGCATGTGCCTAAATGAAAGAAAGCATAATATCCATTTCGTTAATTAAAAATAATAAATAATTACAAGAAAGAATGCAATGCATTAATGAATGAACGCTTCAAATACGAACTGATTAAAGTAAAGTATAAATGAATACATAAAACATGTACAAATATATACATTATTACACATAATGTAAAATGCATAAGCAAATCAGTGAAGGAATGAATGAATAAGCAAATAAATTTATTACAGGATTACAGAAGTGCATTCATAGTATGCCAACATGAAATCATTTTGCACAGGTTCATCTTCTGCTAGTGCTTCGCAGGTCTCTCCTGGACCAGCACCATCAGATGAACTTTCATCTTCCCTAGCAGGTGTGTATTGTTTGTATTTGATGTACACTTGCACCATTGTGTACTGTATTGTCTCATTTGAGAAAATAGTTTGCTTAGCATACTCGTAAATGATGAGGTATCAATTGAGTAAATGCACAGTCGGCTGGTCAACAACTCGAAAATTATACATATCACCTAGTAGTTAATTGTATGAATTCCTTCAACAATTCAGTCTCAGTTGTATATACGAGTGACCTAGTGGATAGACTTCTACATTATTGTGCATAGGGTATTATTTACAATAGTGTACATTACAATTTTGGCCAGAGTCAGTTTTAATTGGAGTTGAGCTGAGAGATGAGTGTGTAACCCGAGCAGCAGATGTGGTGGGAGGTTGTACATGTAATTGATAGCCATGAATGGTGAATGGGCTAAATGTACACTAAATGATTTGGAAAAGGAGCAGGGAGGGTTATTAATGTTTTGTTGAGCTGGTCCAGCAAATTCAACTGAGTCAGTACCATGATGACTTGAAATGGATTGATTGTATTAGGATAGGTTAATATTAATGTGTATACGTGGATCTGTTAACATGTACTAATAGTATTTCGATCATTAATCTGTTCGCATTAATTTGTATGTTGCATTGATTTTAATATCATGTTCTTTTTTTTCTTATTTTTTTCCTTGCGTAGGTTCATCTGCTCATATTACTTTGCTCTCTTCTGAGCCAGCAACTTCAGAACCACTTCAACGTCGTTCTCAAGCAGGTAAATATCATTTTTGAATCATGTACATGATTTTGCAACTGCCTTGTCTCACGGTTAAATCTCCATTCAGTAAAGGTATTAAGTCTTCCTTCTCATGTTGTTTCAGGTTCCACTCCTGCAATCACCGTACTGATGCCTTCGTCAGTAACTCATTCACAAATGGAGTGCTCAACTCCAACAGGTACAGTTCATTTGTTGTAATATATTATGATTAAGTTTATTCACGAGTTAATCGTGGTAGGACTATATACATTATTTAATAGGATGATACATGTCCGTCACCATCATGTGATAATATCTGCATGTACACTATAGTGTTCAAACTTTAATCGACCTGATCAAGTAATGTGGTACTGACTCAGTTCTATTTGTGAAACAAGTTGGAATATCCAGCTCAAGCTCTGATGCAGTCTTTAATCTATTAACATCAATTAATTATACACCTCCAGTTGACACCTGAACTGCAGCTCTGGTTACACAGCATTTTAAGAGCTCATTCCTAGTCAGTTTAGTACTGCCAAATTTGTAACCCTTAACCAAAGACTATAACAAATTTTAATGCTGATTTATGGGTAAAGGAGGCATGCATAGAATAGCAAGTGACAACCCAGTATTTAATAATAATTATTCCCAATCAAAACCAAGTACCCCTTGCAGGCTCCCTAATCACTTATTGCACAATAGAAATGGTGATGCACTCTCTACCAAAGAGACTAAATATGATGGTCAAGAAGCAATGAGCAGTAATAAATATTTAAAGAGGCTCATTGTAATCTCCTCAAACAGCATGCAGCAACTTCAGCAAGCCGAATTTAAATTTATTTTATTTTTATAATGTTTTTCAGTTCAACACAAGCACTGGCAACTGGTGGTGTGGCCAACACCATCTTATATTCAGTCACACTAGGCATTTATGCAATTGCAAACCCAGGATCTGCCCATTCCACTTAGGCATTTATGCAATTGCAAACCCAGGATCTGCCCATTTCACTTAGGCATTTATGCAATTGCAAACCCAGGATCTGCCCATTTCACTTAGGCATTTATGCAATTGCAAGCCCAGGATCTGCCCATTTCACTTAGGCATTTATGCAATTGCAAACCCAGGATCTGCCCATGTAGCCATTAACACTAATAAATGTCATTGTGGCTGTAACCTGAGGAGTGGTTTATTCATAAGCAAACCACCAACTTGAGAACAACAAGGTGATGACAATGACAATTTCCTGATGCTTATTTCTTTAGATGCTGCATACCATTATTATTATTATTATTATTATTATTATTACTATTACTATTATTATTGCTGTTGTTGCTGTTATTGTTATTATTATACTATTACTTAATGCTTTCAGCTTCAAGTGTTGGTGCAGTTTCTACTGCCAGTGTTCAGCCATCCACCAGCACAAGCACACGATCAGACCAACCCAAGACTGCAACTGGACCAGCACCTCCCAAATGCGACAAAAGCAACTTCCAGTCACCTACTATTGCTGAACTGAGGGCCATTGGAATTGGTCTTAAGAAGTCTCCAGGCAAGTTGGACCTGATAGTGTACTGCCCTATGAGCGGCCGCTGTCCTCATTGTAATTCGATGATGATATCAGCAAATTCAGTGGGGAGTCGCAAGCTCATTTATGCCATACCTTGGCCTAAGTCTCTCGTTGGCATAGACATGCGCTGTGGAAAGTGCAAGAAGCATTGGCTGACGCACGATCCGAAATATGTCAGCACTCTGCCAATGTCAGTTCAGCTCCAGCAAACGTGCATTTCAACAAAGGGCAATGGAACCGACTTGTCCTTGATCCGTATGCTGAGATCAGGCGTGACAGTGGCACAGGTGGAGAGACTTGTGCAGGAGGAAGTTACACAGCACTATCTCCACCTCAAGTCTGAATATATCACTCTTTGGGATAAGGTAACGTTATGTATAATGATGATGAAAATGACGATGATCACGAGTTTTCTTTTAATACTCCAGTAATCTCCCTCAAAATTGTTTTATTATTAATAATGATATTATTAATAATAGTAATAATAGTAGTAATGATGATGATGATTGTAATGATAATGGTAATGATAATAATAATGATGATGATAATAATAATAATAATAAAAATCATTATAATAATAATTATAATAACGATGAATAATAATGATGATAATGATAATAGCTAATGATAGTATAGTAATGATAATGATGATAATAATAGCAACAGTTCAATAATACTATGATAGTAACTATGTCGTCTCTTCCCTCAGTACTGTAGTAAGCTCTCATAAATGTATTACTTTAGGTTGCGGCCATGAGTGGTATTGGAAGAGTCAATGTGGCATCTCGTGATGCTTTCCCTCCACTACCTTCCCATTACATCCCTTGCCGACCTCATCTCACATTGTTGTTCATCAGGGACTACTTGGACAACAAGCCTTACATCATGAGGGAGTTGCGTACCGTCCTCAGTAGTCACAGTCTTGCAGTGGATCACCAACGCAAGGTCATTAAGAGAACCCTTGGTGGTGGAGTGGTAGGCCATGGTGGACAGACATTCACTATTTGTGGAGATTTTGGTCTTGTGTGTGGAGTTTATGCTGTTCCAGACACCTCCTTCAACTGGGGTAGGCAGGCCATGGCTGAAATAGTCGAGAGGCACGAGTCAGCGGGAGTAGAGTTGCCTCGTTCGTTGTACATGGACTGTTCTTGCTGCAATGGCAAGCCAGGATTTCGTCGGTTGCCTCTACAGCCCCCAGGCACAAGTGCATTGGCTTTGTGGCGCTCAAAGTTCACCATCAAACTGGATGTCATGCATCTGATGCTGCGCATTGGAAGAGAAATGAATGCCGAGCATCCACGCCGGAAGAAGTTTTTAGTGGACCTCAGTCGAGCAATTTTCTTCCAACACGAGGGAGATTACCAGAGTTTGATGGAGGCAAAGAAGGCAGCTGGGCTTGATGGGCCTCCAACGCGGACAGAGAGGGTCAAGTTCATCCGTAGAATAGTCGGAGATCCAGACAGCGTGGCTGACAGGATGATGTTAGTGCTTCAAGGACACAGGGAACTGGATAATCAGTGCAGGATTCAGGCTGAAGCAGCAGGGATGAAGATATCAGACTTGTCAGTCGCAGATGTGGCATATCCCCTCATCACAAAGAGGGTGATAGAGGTGTTCAAGCTCCAGCTGATTCATGTGCGGAATGGATGCATTTCCGATGAGATGGATCATTTGCCATATGTGAGAGTTGGTACCATCAACTTTCATTCCACAGGTCACCAGTTGGAGCATTATCGATCGTTGCGTGGCACCAGCAAAGTTGAAGCAGTCCATTCCGTGCTGGACAGAAACTTCTACACCCAGCGTGGCATTGGAATGGAAATCTTCGATGCACGCCTGGGATGGTGGATTCTTTCCTACAACCGTCGTCGCCTGCGCGCTCTTGGAAAGAAGATTCCACCAGATACCATGCCACCTAAGGTATGCCTATAAAAGCAAGATTGTTGCATTGCTGCACATGTTCATGGTCATGCTCACAACAGCTGTTAACAACAACTAGGTGGAATCAAATTACCACTTATTCTATTTATCTCATTAGCTATGGCCTGGTCTGTCATACTATATTTTTTAAATTTGTTACTACAGGTTTGCGAGCACTACATTGGGCAAGGGATCACCTCCAGCTATCCAGACTGGACAATAGCAGCAGCAGGTACGGAGACCAATCTCAAGATTGGGTACGAGTATGGATGCTCTGTGGCAGGAGTTGCTCACATTGAGGTCGATTTCAATGAAGAAATGGCTGCTAATGAGACTGTGCCCGATATAATTGATGAATCGTCAATAGTGGCTACGTCAGCTGAGGTAAGACTTTCAATAAATAATTAAATCAAAGATAACTAAAATGGAAATGAATAACTTTGCCAGTTAACGCACTAGAGACAGCTAACAATATTATTTACTTAATCTTATTTGAACACCAACATTATATTGTGCCTTTGTTCATGTTTCAGGTAATGGAGGAACTTGGGCTTGAGGAAGCTGACCTGCACGAGCCTGATGAAGGTGAAGATCAGCATGGATCGACTCTATCCAGCTCCACCCACACCAGCACTACCACCCACACCAGCGCTACCACCCACACCAGCACTTCCTGCACTAGCACCACCCCCAGCTCTGCTACAGCTAGCACCTCATCTTCTGCTGGCTCCACCTTCAGCTCTGCTGCAGCTAGCACCAGCTCCGACACACGTGACTGGAGAAACGTGCCACTGCCCGAAGCCACACCTCGACGTCATCGTAACGTTCCACGACTTCGTGCAATGGGAGGACAGATTGTGTGTGTGCCTCCAGACTTCAATGAAGCAATGCTGGCTATTTGGGAGGAACTGTGGTGTGCAATGCCAGAGACCGGTAATACGTCGCCAATGGTGCATGAGCTCCTGAAATTGTACAAGGAGCGATGCAAGGAGGAGTTGGATCGACCGAGGACTTCCTCTGAACCTCCTCCAGCATTGTTACCAGTCTCATTTGCCCAAGCAAAAAACTGGATTTTAAAACAACAGAGATCTCGATCACAGGCTATCGAAAGTGGAGCTGTCAATGAGGAAGCTCGCTCAGTAGTTACTGAATTGAGTTTCTCCTTGTCTGAACAGGCATCAGCAGCTATGGAGCTCTTGGAACAACCTGTGCAGCAAGCCACTCCAGTCTTTATTTCACCAGCACTGTCACTTGGACCAGAGCCAGTCACTGCTGAAGAGAGAGCACAGGAAAGGAGGGAGGAACAGGCACGCAAGAGGACAGAATTGACCCCAAGGACTGGTGGTAAGGAAAAGGCAAAAGCACCCAAGCGGAAGAGGGCCCTTTCTCCAGAATCGCAGCAGAGGAGAGAGAAAGCATTGGCTCGCCTACAGGAATTGGGTGTCCAGCCACTTCCGGTCAGTTTAAAGTTTTATTAATAATCTAAATTATACACCTTGGCTAATAACAAAGATAACAGCAACAACAGTAATAATAATGTTAGTTGTATTCATAATAATAATGGTGAATAATAGTATTTGGTGTAATACTAGTTAGCAATAATAACAGTAATATATATATACTAATAGGAGTAATAATAGTAGTAGTAATAATAGTAGTGATAATAGCGGTATTAGTAATAATGGTTATAATAGTATTAACTATATTAGTAGTAGTATTAATAATAATAGGGATAGTAGTAATTGGTAATAATAGTAACAATAGTGGTAGAAATAATAATATTAATAATTATAACAATAATAATAATAATAATAATAATAGTAATAACACTTGTGCTTCCTGTATTGAAGTCATGGAAGAATTCTTACATCAAAAATGAAAATAAGTATTGATTGTGGGTTTAAGCATTAGGTCATGTCCCCAAACCAAGATAGCGAGGTTAGACAATGTGTACAAAAACTTTTGTCAATTACAATATTTTTTTCATAATTTATAGGAATCTGATATAGTAGGAAAGCGTCCTTGTCACATTTGTGGACAATTTCGTACATCTAAAGATGTTACACCAGATGGAGAAGTCCACCGAGTACTTGGACGATCGAACAAAATTTGGTGCCCTTACGCTGATGGCAAAGAGGTATTACTGCAGTTTGAGAAAGAGAAGAAGGAAAGAACATTGGCTACATGGAGGAAAGCCAATGAGGCAAAAAGGATGAAACGACAACCTGAGTAATACCAACTGCCATGGCACCAAATCACATCATTTTGCTCACTTCACTTCGTTCTACTGCTAGTCCACTTCGTGCCACCCTACAACACTTCCAACCAAGAACACTCCACAGCACTTCTAAGCAGCAACACTCCACAGCACTTCAACATTTCCACAGCACTTCCACAGCACTTCTTAGCAGCAAAGACTCCACAACACATTCCACAGCACTTCCACAACACTTCAACATTTCCACAGCACTTCACTCCACAGCACTTCAACATTTCCACAGCACTTCACTCCACAGCACTTCTGAGCAGCAAAGACTCCACAACACATTCCACAGCACTCCCACAACACTCCCACAGCACTTCAACATTTCCACAACACTTCTACTGCACTTCCACAGTACTAATAAGCAGCAACATTCTACAGCACTGCAAAAGATAAGTTCATGTTTCTATATTATTCATCCCCTTGAATATCCTCACATCATAGCTTGGTACAACATAAATAAATCTCACATGAGAAAGGATCATCACTGGAAGCCATAGTGTTGAATCAACACTATGGCTTCCAGTGATGATCCGATACAGGTGAAGAAAAGTCCAGCAGGTGAAGAAGAAGTCTTGCAGGTGAATAAAAGAAGCTAAATCCTGCAAGTGAAGGAAGCAAGGAAGCAAGGAAGCAAGGAAGCAGGGAAGCAAGGAAGCAAGGAAGCAAGGAAGCAGGGAAGCAAGGAAGCAAGGAAGCAGGGAAGCAAGGAAGCAAGGAAGCAAGGAAGCAGGGAAGCAAGGAAGCAAGGAAAATAAATCTTGCAGGTGAAGAATAAGTCCTGCAAGTGAAGAAAAGCAATGAAGTCCTGCTGGTGAAGATGACCTGCTGGTCACATTGGCAAGGAGATCGCAGCTTTAAATGTACCAAGCTATTTTGTGGTGTATGCCATTAACCTCAATCTATACAGCTTAATTTCAGAGTCTACTATTTAATTATGCATTTAAATATGTTTATGTTCTTTGCTATTATTCTTTTATTGTTGATATGTTTATCTTTTAGATGAAAGCACTCTTGTTTCAATGAAGCCAGCCATGGAGACTGAGGAGATGTGTGCAGTACTACCTGTTCGTGATGGTGTTGGCTGAGAACTCGACTATGCCAGGTTGCTGACAGTACTGCCTACAGTTTGTCCACATCTGCTGAATACAACCGAACTTCCATGCTTGTTTCATAGTCAATCTTCAACTTATTAATTTAATGTACCCTCAATCGTTCAAATACCCTTCAATCTACTTTTATATTGATTAAAATAATCATGAAAATTTGAATATTAAAGATTAGTTGAAAATAATAAAAATTAGTTGATAAAGATTAGAAAGATTGAAGTAAGTTGAAAGAAAATAATAATAAATAAAAATTAGAAAATTAGTTGAAATAAATTAGAAATTAGAAATTAGAAATAAATTAGAAATTAGAAATAAATTATAAATTAGAAATTAGAAATAAATTAGAAATTAAAAAAATTAGTTTGATCGAATAATATCTTTTATTTTTTTTTCCTCCTTTTCTTTTTTTTCTTTTTTCAAACATTTCCTCAAGTATTTTTCGTATTTTTTTTCTTTTTCTTCTTTTCTTTTTTTTTTTTCATTCTGGTTGATCCATTCCAGTTGTTCTGCCTTGATTCTTCTCTCCAACTCTTTCTCCCTCCTCTCTTCTTTATCCTTCTTTCTCTTTCCATCACTCTCTCTCTGCCACCTCTGTCTTCTCTCTTGTTCCCTTCTTCTTGAGTCTCTTTCTCTCTGCCTTTGCCTTTGTCTTATCTCTTTATAGTGTCTTTCCCTCTCTCTTCTCTCCCTCTCTCTCTGCGTTCTTTCAAACGCAATCCTCCTCCTCCTTCTCTCCACTTCTCTTTCTGAGGGGGCAGAGGGAGCCGGCAGGGAGGGGGCAGAGGGAGCCGGCGGGGCAGAGGGAGCCAGCAAGGCTGAGGGGGCAGAGGGAGCCGGCAGGGAGGGGGCAGAGGGAGCCGGCGGGGCAGAGGGAGCCGGCAGGGCTGGCAGGGCAAAGGGAGCCGGCGGGGCTGAGGGAGCCGAGGGAGCCAGGGATCCACCCTCCAAACTACATTTATTGAAAGAATATCGTGTAAAAAAAGACCAATGCACTCCACAGACAACTGCATGCTAACTTGTGCTCTTCATTCACAAGTAAATAGTCAAAAATTATATATAATAAATCTTAATGTTTCGTTAAATGGTTTAAGCATAGGTATATTAATAGCAGTTTTTTTTTAAAAATGCACACAGTTGCTCATGAAAAACTGAGACTCTTGAGTGCATGCTGCTACTTACACAACTAACAAGCCTCGTTAATATCAAGATTAGCTTAACCTTCAAACATGTCTATTTATGGCACTGGACAGCAGCAAGTGCATGCACTACAAGCATTAACTATGTTGCTGGTTCACAACTGACAAGTCTTCCTAATATCTGAATCAAGATTAGCTTGACATAATACTGCTAATGACTCTAGACAGCATGCTGCTATTTCACAACTGGCCAGCCCCACTAAAGATAGGCTTAATATATGCAGGAATATCTTAACAGTGTTGTGCTCACCTTCCTTCCCTGGCAGAAAAAAACCTTGAGTATAGTTGCTGCAGAAAGCTGAACATCGTTGCTACTACAAGACTGCGAGTGCTGCGTCTGGACCTGCTTTTCTAGCGTAGTGAGCGCTTGCGCTGCGTAGTGAGCGCTTGCGCTGCGGACAATGGGCGTTGGGAACTAGGTAATTGGCCACAAAAATGTTACACACCCGAAGGCTAGGCTGCACGGGGCTCGGCCCAAGATCAGTTTTTGGGGAAAAAACTGAGTTCGATTCCCACTGAATGTCACATTTTTTTTTATTTTAGAGTTTTTCACTTAGAAACTCTCTCCTCCTCTTTCTTTCTCTCTCTCCCCCCTTTTCCCCTCTCCTCTCCCTCTTTTCCCCATTTTTTTTCCGTGTCCATGTCTTTCCCCCTCGTTCAGTCCTTTATACCCCAGCCCGAGGTAAGGTGGCGTAGGCTTAAACTGGAAGGGAAGAGAAGGCAAAAAGGCGAGCGATTAAGTGCAACAAAAAAGTGGGTGGAAACGAGGAGTAATTCCTAAAGGAAGACGAAAGTACGAAATAGAAAACTAAAGTTTCTCAAAGTAGGCCAGAAATTCAGAAGCAGGAGAGATAGACAAAGGAAAAGGGGACTCCATGCCTCAAGAAGAAGAGCTGAAGAAAGGAGAGGTGGGGTATAAGAGAAACTCAGATAGTTCAGAAAAAAAGAGAGCAGGAAAGGGAAACTTATGTGACCTTAACCATTGGTAGAAATAATAACTGAGCAAGAAAACTTGTGCTACTGCATTCTTACTTTAAAATACATCAAGTGCCACTATGTGGCGGGGTACTTGCTAGTTCATAATAACAGGTTATAGGACTTCTTAACAAATTCTTCGACTAACAAAAGTCTGGTAAGTTTAAAAAAAAATTGTGTACAAAAGAGAAACTGAATGCTCCCTGTCTAAATTCATGCACTTTCTAAAGTGGTGGCCAATTTACTTCTTTAATACATTCAACAAACTACAAATTTTGAGTGTTTACTCACTCAGTATCCAGGATGTGCGGAAGAAGAGTCTCTGTAAATCCCATTACTGACAAACACTTCTGCGAATGGACCACAATGCCAGAAACACTGAACAGATCAGCTGACCAGCTAGCACTTCCTAGACGCTTGTATGAAGAAGGCAGACTAGGACACTCGACAACTTCTGCTTTCTCTTCCCACTTTGCAGTTCCAACAAAACCGTTCTGGAGGTTTAGTACCTGTGAAATATCATGTTAATCAATTACAATTCAAATTAAGCACTATAATATAATACAGAACAAAGAACCAAGACACATTCGTGCCGTGATTAGACTGCCAGTGTGACTGATCAAGGAAATACTCATAACCAATAGTCAAAGGGTAAGTATAAATGGAATGCTTTGATGAACTTATAAAGTGTCCATAATGGAGAGGACCAGCAATCTATAAACGAACTTTATAGTTAAAAGACTTTACTTCTGAGACACTATGCACAATACACATGTATATGAATGTATAAATGTAAGGCTTAGAGGTATGTCTTATGATTTAGTCCAGACCTTCTTTGAGCTATTATAGACAGTTCTTTGAAACCCATCCTCTGGTTGCTGCTAGTTTTGGTATTGTTAGAATACTCTTTTTTATTTTTATTTTATTTTTTTTATTCACATCACACTAGATAGGATGCCAGGGTCACAACCTCATGAGCAGTATTTCAAGATAATTAAACTGTACTTTTCACTCGAATTCACTCAACACTACCAAACAAAATCTGATGATTGATGACCTTTACCAGTCCTAGTAAAAATGATATACAGTACAGCTATCATTGTTGGCACAACGATGACTAGCAGCCACTAGAATCATTTATGAATACTTCATATCTGTTACTGTGGATTAATTGATGGCAATATATGAAGTATTAGTACATTATACATGTGCGTGCAAGTACTTCAAATCTGTTTATTAGCTTCACCCATGGTAAACCTGGTGCTACTCCACTGCTTGCAACACTACTATCATCCAAAAATAGAGACATATTGTTGTTGCCAAACTTAATTTAATGAATAACCAAAACCTCATAGGTGACAATACCTTGCAATGATTGGTGTCAGTTCTTAATGGATCTAAGTTTCATGAAGATGAGACAATAAACTACAACAACAACAATAACAGCAACAAACAACTAAATGTGCACATGTAGCATTTATAACTGAGCTTTATATCCTTAATTGAGGAACTGGTTAGCTCAAGAAGGCAATGAAATTGCTGAGTACTCAATGGAGATGGGCAATTAGTGTTCCTATGCCGTGGTGACATAATAACTGATGAATATTGATGAGATGACTTACTAATTACTGAATTCTGATTAGGGCAAGAAATAATGAACAAGTTGATAACGCCTTTACCCAATTGCTACACGGTGAGAGGGTTTGGGTAATACTTGTATAAGCTTACTACTTACAACAGAATACCACATCTCTGCACAGCCAATTGGAAGACATGTATCAATACTATGTGTAGTCCGGATTGACAATGGATATTTAAACTTACACTTTGTGGATACACGTGAGTGCACAGGTCTAACACAAAATCGCTGCCCATGTGTAGTGATTGGGTAAAGGGTCTGGCTATGTTACAATAATGTGAATAACGTGTCTAAATTAGTGGAAT
>WLWD01001295.1_pt1 | contig 23274 bp, 11 predicted proteins | sample 6712731 | NCBI WGS metagenome assembly WLWD01 (sample SAMN12718690, study PRJNA576275) | sponge metagenome | isolation source: marine sponge | host: Mycale hentscheli | place: New Zealand: South Island, Marlborough, Capsize Point | collected 2014-11-01
ATCTGAAAAAGTCCTTCAACAACAGCTCAATGAAGAATAAGCAGATAAGTAAAATGATTTCACTGAAGTTTATCAGAATTGCATGAACTAGAATGACAGGACTTCATTTCATACACGATTTTCACTGGGGGGGAGGGGGGAGAGAGAGAGAGATAAGAGAAAGATTTGTAAAGTCACAAAAACCGTTTAGCCACATGAAAATGGTGAAGTCATGATCACGAAAACTTCGACAAACTACTACAAATTCCTACATTTTTTTCATAACTTACATTGAAATAAATTCAGAAGGGGTAAAAAAAAATTAGGGTGGGAATCCCAGGGCTCCCATAACCCGCATGAAACCATGGGCTTAAAACAAAGTAGAAAATATAATAATACGTTGAGTTGTATGCAATAATTATCTCCCCTTCATTGTCCAGGAGCACACTAAAGGATGTTAGGGTGGCCATGGGAAAAACTATGAGTGAGAATAATTTTGGTGGAGCATGTTTTGGAACAATTCAGTAACTAGAAACCATTCCAACATGCACCCACACTTTCTCACAAAGAAATGAAAATTTTCAAGAGTACTGTGGAACAAACAAACTGACAAGCCCTTGTCATAATATATAGCTAAAACTACCACAAAATATCACTATCATAATTCAGGCCACCCTTGCTGTTTAATTAATTAATTCATACAGTAGCTATACATAGCTTAGAAAAAATTGTTCAGGAAACACAACTTCACCAGGGGAAAAAAATGACCTGGGTGACCCCGTGCAGCTAAAATACTTAGAAACCCACTGACCGCTAGCCATAAAACTACTTACCCCAGAAGCATAAGCCAGGGTAGGGACAGCGAAGCTTCCTTCAAGTTCACCAAGACACAGTAGCGTAGCCGTAGTAGGAATCAGTAGACTATTATTATAGCGCGCAACAATAGTTTAGACGACCACTTCCAGTCGAGAGTTTTACTTATATTATGGTAAAGCGTTTTAAACTTATTTAACCCGGCGATACTTACCTACACCTAATTGGAAAAGGGTTTTCCATGAGAAAATGCAGTATCTTTGCGAGGCTGCTTTTAATGGTCCAGCGTCTAGCGCAGCGAAGTACTTAGGGCCTGAGGGCGGTAGTTCAAGATGCACAGAGCGGCCTATGTCTACGCAACAGTACATAGCCTAACAAATATTTAACGTAGCTACATTTTCATCAATGCCGTTGGAGGGACATTATAAACTCAAGGTGGGGTCACTATCTAATTGTGTCTTTCTCTGGAAGGACCTGAGTGATCAAGTAAAAAACTACACCGGTTATAAAACTGTGCAGTAGTATGCACACTGGATATGCTTGCGCTTATGAGGGATTCTTCTTCAATTAATCATCAGCCATGTTACAGTTCCTAGCTTTCTAATTTTGCTTAATAATATAATGCAAGAAGTTAACTAGTTAAAACGAGCACCTTCAAGCAGTGTGGAGTGTGGTGAGAGGCTATCAAATTGCAGAAAACCAAGTCACATTTTTGTAGAACTTAAAGCTCACCATTTCTCCCTCTGACTGGCGTAAATATTTTTTTTTAATGACTCTCAGTTTATTTGTGATCAAATGAATAAAATATACTTGGCACAGTACAACAGTTAACGAGTATGAATATTTATGTTCTTCATCCACAGCTCCATGTTATACCAGCATGCCTTTATTGCTGAAATGAAACAACAAATAAAACAAAACCAACAGAAAATTATTATAAGTCAACAGGTTCATTATAAAATGTTGGTATGTAAAAAAAGTATTCCTGAAAGGGTGTTACCTATTATTCCTGACAAAAATACACTCTTTTTGGTATAATCATAGAGTGTTTCGCAGTGTGAGTGTAACAGCACACCCTATGAGTGTAACAATACACCCCAATGCAAAAAAGTGTTCCAGTACACCCCACTTAGGGTGTAACTAAACACCCCGGTTTTTACAGTGTAGTAACTTGTGCAATATTTTTATTTGTAACTGCATTTATAATTTGTTGTCAATATTTCACCACCAAGCAGGTCTAATAGTACATGTAGTTGATATGCCATCAGCCCTATCTCTTCAAATAATTGATTTTCAGTTAGTGGTGCTATGAAACTGCATCAATTAGAACTGAACAAATAAAGAGGATGAAGTTATATACATAATGTGCAAAATGGGTGTCCAGCGTCCAGTTATATAAGTGTGATACAATATATAAAGTACAATGATCAATTGTGGCTGCATCTGCATTTTTATTACATAATTCTCCTGTAGGAGTTATAGTAATCTGGTAGTGGAGTGATACAGTATTTCCTGCCATGTGCTCTAATTCCTCTTCTGTGGCAAGGTAAGTCATTACATTGTAACATTTTTTGGGGCCTCTGATATTGAAAGAAGCTTCTTTTTTCAAAGTTACACCCGGAGCAATGCCATTACAGGAGTCCGTCATTAGTAAAGTTTTGTCCCCAGGAGACTGACTTGGTAACACCAGAGTTTGCAATTTTCAGAGAATGTGGTGCCATAGTTTCTTTCCCTATAGTGACTTCACTTCCAAATAGGTTCTAGCACAAGGTCCAGAATTTGTGTCTGAAGTAACTCCAATTACAGATAGGATTGCCTTGCAAGTAGTACCAATAGTTGTAGAATCATTCCCATCAGGATTGAGTAGTTTGTCAGGATCCAGCAGTGGCTAAAAGCATTGATCTTAATTTTCTCTGTTTGTGCACTAGTTGAGCTCAACTTGAACTGATGGTGGTAGTCGTTATACACTAATTTAGTATTATGCGGTAGACCTTGTCGATCGTATTCTTTTGGTCTCCCCCTTTCTTTGAAGCTCCTTGCGCGACCTCGGCGCAATTCTCAGGTATTGTTTTCTCGTGCACGCACGCAACCCCGCTAGTGGCGCTTACCGCTTCCATGGTTTTAAATACTAGTGGTATGCTTGAACACAAATGGCGAGCGATCCTAAAACTACACTATTGTTAAACGATTGGTTTTCACTTCTAACATTCAAACTACAAAAAAAAGTCGAGTAAATATATAAGTATAGGTAAATGATTTGTGAAGGAAATCGCTAAATCATAGCAATGATTAGGCATGAAGAGTTAACATAACAGAATTACCTGAATAAACTTCGAAAGCAGTGGCAAAGAAGCGCAGCTTGACAAAGACTTCACAATTGTTTCAAGAAGAGAGTAGCTATAAATAAAACGTTTTGGTTGAAACAAAGTTGCGTAAGGCAGTGCAGCAGGATTCTCCACGAATACTGGAACTGTGAACGCTTTACCTAACTTACGTAATTAGAAGCTTTAATTGTGTGTGTGTGTGTGTGTGTGTGTGTGTGTGTGTGTGTGTGTAGTGTGTGTGTGTGTGTGTAGTGTGTGTGTGTGTGTGTGTAGTGTAGTGTTTGTGTGTGTGTGTGTGTAGTGTGTGTGTGTGTGGTTACTCGTTTAAATATATTCTAGAGAATACTGTGGAGGAGGACACACAAGGATGAAACTAATACGTAGTGAGATGTGAGATATAGCATAAGATATCATAACAGTTGTTTACATAAAGTCAGCCAGAAATAGAACAATCTGCTCACTTGTAATGAGATGACTGGTAAGGTTAGGTGTAAATTAGTGCTGCTCTATGTAACATTTGCCTGTTAGTTGAGAATCAAATATCTGTACTTGTTCAGGCCAGCTGAGCAGTCTCTTCAAGTTTTCCTCCCTGATGTCAAGAAGCAGCCATCAAATAACTGTTATCATTATTTTACTTATCCATTTACTTATTCATTCGCCTGTTGTAGTATCATTTTCTTTCATTATCCCACTTATTGAATTATTATTTCTGTCGTATTTCGTCGATGTTCGTCAATCGTCGATGTTCGGAACTCCGTTTCCAAGTTATAATTTGTTTATTTATTCTCGTTTTGTCAGTTGTTGTTTTTGTCAGTTGTTGTAAAGATCAAGTTACCTTGTGTCTATTCTAATTACCTATAACTAACTGATCAGCCTGTTCAGGTTAACTTTACTTTTGATCACTTCAGTGATCTGGTCCTTCGAACACTACTAAGTGCATTTGTGAAGCTACCGCTCTTCTAAGTGCATTTGTTATTGTGTAGGGAGTTACGCCCCGACATAATTTTTGGTCCTTCGAGCCGGATACCCCTAATTTGGAAGACGAACCTCACCTAGCTCTCCCTCATTTTGTCATACCATAACAACTGTTTACCAACCTTCACTTCGTTCATCAACTTTTCGTCAACTTCGTATCTAACCTTTTTGACCAACTTCGTACCTAACCATTTTCGTTTCACTTCGTACCTAACCTCTTCACCTCGCTTCTACCTCACCTTAGTTTCTTCGTGGACTCTACCACAATGCCTCTTGCCTTGGAAGAGGAAATCAAGCAAATACAAGCTCTAATGGACCCGGCTAAGGTCCGTGCCAAGAGGACTAGCCGGAAGGGACAGTTGACAAGGATGGACGCAGCGATTCGTTCTCTGCTCGACACACCGCTTGCCTCCATTCGCCCTGGAGACGTTAAAGACCGACTGGAGGAAGCCACCCTCTTATCTTCACTATTCGATACCCTGCAAGAGAGGTATGAAGAACTGTCCAGTGAGCTGACTGACTTCAACCTTGAGGAAGAGGTAGCTCAAGGTGAAATTGTCCGCTCAGAGAACAATGCTTCCATTCAAAGGCTAAAGATTCTTATGGAAAAAGTACATATTTACTCTACTGGTTTTGTAATTCTAGAATCCTTGTCTGCACTCCTAGACCTTGAAACACCTTCTTCACCTGTCATCCTTTCTGAGTTTAAAACACTAAAATTACAGATTTCTGAGTTTAGAAAAGATTCTTTGTTGTATTCATCTGATGGAGAAATTAGTAGGCTCCGTGGCGAAATATCTGCCACAATGAAAGACTTCAATGAACAAATTTCCACAGCTCAGAAGGAGTTTGACAAATCTAATAAGTGTCATGACCTTCCTTCCGAGGTGTATATGAAACCTATTGTCCAGAACTCTTCTAAGTTAACCCTTGATCTTCCCAAATTCTCCGGAAAACCTATCGACTGGATTGATTTTAAACTACTTTTTACCGCGGCTATCGACAAACATGGCCACGGCCTCATCGATGAGGAAAAGTCGTGCCATCTCTTGAAAGCTATGTCCAGTGAGGAATCCAGACGAATTGTACAATTTGCGTCTACTGGCAAGGATGGCTACAAGGCTGCTCTACAATCTCTCGAGGACGCCTACGGTCGCCCACGTCTAGTCTATCCCCATCACGTCAAAGCTATTCTAGCTAACGACAACTACACCTATGACCGTAAGAGTCTTCGACGTATGCGGGAAACCTGGGAAATGCACCTCAGGGGCCTCGAACGCTGTAATGGCAACACCCTCGAACAGTTTTTAGCTACGGTTGTAACAGAGCGCTTTGATAAGAGTATGAAGCATGAATGGTCTACTTATGCCTCTGATTTTACTGACCCACCAACTATTCGAGATGTTCTGGATTTCTTTAGGAAAAGAGAGTTTAGCCTGGATGATGATACTTCTTTCAAACCTCTTACCTCTAACCAACAAACTAAGAAATCATATTCATCAGCACCTACTCCTGTGCAGAAGAGTCGTCCAGTCTACAAAGTTGGCACTAACTTGTTTAAATGTGCGGTTTGTGGACATGAGGGACACTCTCTTGCTAAGTGTCAAACCTTTTTAAGTTGGGATCCTCTACATAGACATAAGGCAGTAAAAGAACACAAATACTGTTTCAACTGTTTAAGCCATGCCCACAATTTGAAGGACTGTCAGTCAACTCATAATTGTCGATCCTGTGGAGCTAGACACCATACTCTTCTCCACCGAGAGCAAACTCCAACTAACCAGCAGCCTTCAACTACCCAGCAAGTTTCAACTAACCAACAACCTTCAAGTAATAATCAACAAACTTCAACCAACCAACCACCTACAGCAACTAGTTCAAGTGTTGTAACCGCCACTACAAATGAGGAAGGTAACGTTAGCCATGTCAACACACCTCAAATTGCTCTTCTCTCCACAGCAATTGCTCTTGTTAGCAGTGGTAGCTACAGGCAAAGGGCCAGAGCTCTACTTGATAGTGGTGCCTCTATCACTCTCATCTCTGAGAGACTAGCTTCCAGTCTTAGCGCTAAGAGGCATCATCAAAGACTTCAGATTGCTGGTGTAACAGGAGGAGCAGTCAGTCGTTCGTATGTTGAAGTTACTCTCAAGTCAGTTTACCAAACCAATCACCATGATTCTGTCTCAATCAAGTGCCATGTTGTGCCTAAATTGCAGTCACTCCAACCACCCAGAAACCCTCAATGTTTGCTAAAGATACCATGCATCCAGAATAAGTCTCCTATTGCTGATCCTCATTTAGGAGGAGAGATAGATCTTCTCTTAGGAATTGCTGATTGTGGAAGATGCTCAAGAGGTCCACCCTGTCATTCTACTGATGGTGCAACAATAGCCAATAATACTCTCTTTGGATGGACATTAGGAGGAGCTATTCCTGATGTTTCATTACCTACATCTATTCTTAGAGTACAGGGCAAGGAAGACCCACTTGATTCTCTGCTACAAAGTATGTGGACTTTGGATCAGTCACCAGATGTATCCACCAAGCATCTCTCCCAGGATGATGCTCAAGCTGTTGCTCATTTTCACGATACTCACGTTATTTCACCAGACGGCAGATTTGCTGTAGCTTTGCCTCGAGTTGTTAATCCACCATCCTTGGGTGAGTCGAGGTCTACTGCTGTGAGACGCTTCCTTCAAAACGAACGCTCTCTAAGCAAGAAAGGAAAACTGTCCGATTTTGAAGCTGTTTTGAAAGAATATGTCGATTTAGATCATGCCGAAAAGGTTCCTTCAAACAATCTTTCTAAACCTGCAACAGATTTGTTTTATTTGCCTACCCACGGTGTTGTCAAGGAATCGTCCACAACGACCAAGCTTAGAGCTGTTTTTGATGCCTCAGCTAAGTCTTCAACTGGAGTGTCGCTCAATGACCTCTTGCTCTCTGGCCCCAATTTGTACCCGAAATTAACGACAGTCTTACACCGATTTCGACTACATCGCATAGCAGTTACAGCAGACATTTCGAAGATGTTTCGGGAAATAGTACTGCAGGTTCAGGAACGAGACTTTCACCGCTTTCTACAAAGAGGAAGTAGTGGGGAAATTGAGGACTTTCGTATGAAGCGACTTACCTTTGGCGTCAAGTCTTCCCCGTTTATTGCGACTCAGGTCCTCCGTCAGCTCGCGGAAAATGCTAGGACTACTTACCCGATTGCCTCCGAAGTCATTCTGTCCACCTTTTATGTCGATGACTGTTTGTCTGGGGCTCCCACCGTTCAAGAAGCTGATATTCTTCGACAGCAGCTCTGTGACCTCCTTCATTCAGCTGGAATGATTCTTAGAAAGTGGAGGAGCAATTCAACTGAGTTTATTGAAACCATACCTGATCATCTTGTTGAAACTTCTGATTTGAACATTCAAGATCCACTCAATAGTTCCAAGACTTTGGGAATACATTGGAATGTAAACAGTGACCAATTTCATATATCTGTACCTTCCCCCCTATTACAAGATGAAACTCCAACAAAACGTGTTGTAGCCTCAACTGTGGCCAAGGTTTTTGATATCCTTGGTCTCTTTTCACCAGTTATCATTCAAGGAAAGATTTTACTGCAAAAATTGTGGACTTTGAAGCTAGATTGGGATACACCTTTACCTGAGGATATCTCCAACCTCTGGAAAGAGTGGACTCTCCATTTACATCATCTGTCTGCACACCCTGTGGACAGACGTTTGATCCCTCTGAACTTACCTATTTTGAATCAGCAACTTCATGGTTTTTCGGATGCTTCCAACTCTGCTTATGGTGCTGTTATTTACCTCAGAACTGTATACTCAAATTCTGAAGTTACAATTACCTTAGTTACCTCCAAAGCTCGTGTTACTCCTCTCAAACCAGTTACAATTCCTCGCTTGGAACTCTCTGCTGCTCATTTACTGAGCAAACTTCTCATGACTGTAGCATCAGACTTGGGCATACACTCTTCCAATGTATTTGCTTGGACTGATTCAACAATAACTTTGTGTTGGATTCGTAAAGTACCTTCCTCTCTCAAAACTTTTGTTGCTAACAGGGTTGCAGCTATTCAAGAAATGGTACCTCCACTTAGATGGAGACATGTAGCTTCAAAAGACAACCCAGCTGATCTTGCCAGCCGTGGAGTTTCTCCTCAACAGCTCATCAATTCCTCTCTTTGGTGGTATGGACCTTCATGGCTTAATGGACCACCTTCTGAATGGCCACTACTTCAAAATTGTACCATTTCAAAGAATTTGCTTGACCTACGTGCTGTTGCTTCAACTGTTCAGAGTGAACCACATACCTTTCCACTATGGACTCGACTGTCATCGTTCCATCGTCTCGTTCGAGTTATGGCCTGGATTAAACGGTTTATTAACAACTGTCGCTGTGCTAAGGAGAATCAATGTCTATCATCTGTTCTTACCTCTGAGGAATCAGCTATTGCCAGAACCTTTCTGCTACGAAAGTCTCAGGAACACATCTACTATGAGACTCTCAAGTTAATTCGAGCAGGAAAGTCGCTTCCCAAATCAAATCCTCTCTCAAGAATGGATGTACGTTTGACCGCCGATCAGCTCTTGCACGTTGGGGGGCGAGTCAGAAATGGAAAGAATTTTCCGCACACCAAGTCTCATTTGCTTTTAAGCCTCAAATCTCCTTTAACCAAACTTTTGCTTCGTACTCTGCATCACCAGTACAAACATCCAGGAACATCAACACTTATGGCTATTTTGGCAGAAGACTATTACATACCAGGAGTTAAAGCTTTTTTAAAACTTGTAAGCCATCAGTGCGTTACCTGTCAGCGGGCTTATGCAAGAACAATGCACCAGAGAATGGGTAATCTACCTGCCTCCAGAACGCAATTTGCCCCTCCATTTGACAGAACGGGAATAGATTTTGCAGGCCCGTTTATTATTAGACGTGGCAATCCTAGAAAGCCTACGAAAGTTAAAGTTTATGGAGTTATTTTCGTGTGTTTTGTAACTCGTGCAGTTCATTTGGAACTTTGTTCTGATTTAACTACCGAGGCATTTCTCGCTACTCTCAACCGGTTTTGTTGTAGACGAGGTTCTCCCTCACACATATATACCGATAACGGGTCCAACTTCTTGGGAGCTAAGCACGAATTAGAAGAGTTACAGAAACTGCTTACAGCTAAAGCAACAAAAATCGGAATATCTCACCTCACTACCAACTCCCACATTCAGTGGCACCTATCACCACCCAGGGCTCCACATTTTGGTGGACTTTGGGAGGCTGGAGTCAAGGCTATGAAAATTTTGTTAAGGAAACTAGTCGCTCCACACTTGCTAACTTTTGAAGAGCTTCATACTATTCTGACTGAAGCTGAAGCAATCATGAATAGTCGGCCTATGATACCAGTTGATTCCATGGAATCTGATGGATCTTGTGCACTCACACCAGGACATTTTCTTATTGGTCGGCCTCTTAAAGCTCCTCCTACACCAACTGATCTTCACAAAATTCCAATTTTGAGAAGATGGAACCTTGTTAAGTCTCTTCATACAGACCTATGGCGACAATGGAGTGCCAGATACCTTCAATCTTTGCAAGCTAGAAGTAAGTGGCAACATACCTCCAGGAATTTTAAGAAAGGGGATGTTGTGATCATCAAGGATGAGACTCTGGTTCATCGAACTTGGCCACTAGCTCGTGTTGAACAAACTTATCCAGGAGAAGATGGTCTGGTGAGGACAGTTGATTTAATTTGCCAGGGAAAGATTTTCAGAAGATCAACCAATAGACTGGTCCTGCTGGTAGAGGACCAGCTTTCGCCCCCGGAGTATGTTCAGGCCAGCTGAGCAGTCTCTTCAAGTTTTCCTCCCTGATGTCAAGAAGCAGCCATCAAATAACTGTTATCATTATTTTACTTATCCATTTACTTATTCATTCGCCTGTTGTAGTATCATTTTCTTTCATTATCCCACTTATTGAATTATTATTTCTGTCGTATTTCGTCGATGTTCGTCAATCGTCGATGTTCGGAACTCCGTTTCCAAGTTATAATTTGTTTATTTATTCTCGTTTTGTCAGTTGTTGTTTTTGTCAGTTGTTGTAAAGATCAAGTTACCTTGTGTCTATTCTAATTACCTATAACTAACTGATCAGCCTGTTCAGGTTAACTTTACTTTTGATCACTTCAGTGATCTGGTCCTTCGAACACTACTAAGTGCATTTGTGAAGCTACCGCTCTTCTAAGTGCATTTGTTATTGTGTAGGGAGTTACGCCCCGACAGTACTGTCTTATTTCTGATTATGATGACCATTTCCATTTTTTTTGATAAGGTGTCAACATCATCATAAGTAACTTTTGGCACTGTTAGTAATATGTTTTACTGCATGAACAATCAATAAAGCAAAGGATATAGGATGTTAAATAGTGTTGTTTTAGTTAACTAAAACTAAAACCACTTATAGTTTTAGGGTATTTCACTTTTGGTAAGAATAACTAAAACTAAGCTGTAGAGAACAAATATCTACATTATGAGTTCCTTCAGTTTTCAAGATGAAATACTAATGAATCTACATATACCAGCTGCAGATCACACACTTATTCATTGTCCAGGTCCTATATATGGGGGTAGAGGGGGGAAAAGAGAAGCTTTTCTCCAAAACTTACCAGCTTTCCCTCCAAATATTACATTTTGTATGCATTATGCATTTAGGATGAACCAAAATGACAACATTCTCTATATATATTATATATATTATATATCAACCTATTTTCTATGGTGGTCTCTAATCATTTAGAAGTCTAAGATGACTAATTACAAAGAAATCTTTCAAGATATGATAATGTTTTCTGTGAAGAATAGTGATAGCTAAATGACATTTTTCTTATTCATTACAGGTCAATATAATAACTTTTAGTATCCGCAATAGTGTAAAACTATTGAAACTAGAGCTTGAATGTTTATTCTTAATCTAAATCTAGGGAGGAATTACGGATCCTTCACACTTAAGCTCTATCCCAATCTATAAGTTATAGTTAGCTACAATTGTTTTAGCAGTAAGCAATAAGCTGCTTCATGTCACTGTATATTAATCAGATTTTTATCTGAATGATTTAAATGCCACTCTATTAATTATATATTTTTTAATTAGTTAAGTTAAAAAAAGTTAAGTTATGAAAGATACACTTTTTTACCATAGTCACACTGAAAGTTCTAAAGCTGAGAAGGCAATATCTAAAGAATATTTCAGTTATAATCATAGATAAAAAACAACAACCCTACATTGTATCAGGACTACTGCATTCTGCCATCCTTGTAATAATTATAATCAGTATTTAATATAATGCATATTCATTTTAAATAAATTGTAACTTGTATTAGACAGCGAGTTATTAAAAATGATATTACACAACAAAATAATTTATAATACATAAACACAGGCGGTGGCAAAGCAGTTTGTAGTGACCTAATACAGAACTAATTTGTGTAAAATGGTTTGGAAAATAGAAATCCTATGTTACATAATTCTCATCCAATGCTAATTTGCAAGTTATTATACAAATAAGAGAGTATTTTCAATGACTATGTAATGTATTTTTAGTTCCAATGAATACTGATATTAACTGCCTTATGAGAATACTGAAAATAGTCTTTCCTTCCAATTAATACCAATTGGAAGAAATTTTCTTTTAAGGTGAGTATTATTTACTTCACTCTGTTCCAGCCACTCTATTCCGGAATTATGAGTTCTAAATCTCCCAGTATATAATGGAAGGACATCAGAGTATTTCCCCACAATTACTTCTAGTAGCCATGTACTTGACTACTGTCCTTTCTCTGATAGTTTTGGTTGCTGCGACTGAATGTATACCACTTAACCAAGTGGAGACACAACGCAATACAAGATGGACACTGAGATCCATTTTTTCAAATGAATTTTGCCAGAATTACCAAGGGCTTTTCAATAATCTTGGACTACATCGTTGCAATCGTACATGTGATTTCATCCGCATGAGCCAAGTTTGTGACAATGCTCGCGACTGTGGTTTTGGAGACGACGAAGTGGGGTGTATCACGTTAAATGGTAAGGATTGAAAGAGGTGTTTGCTAACTAAGACATTAATTTATGGCACCGATGTGTATTAAGAGGATCACACTTAAATTTCCAATAGTTTTTGGAAACAATTGATTATTTAATTATTGGGTATTATTTGTGTAGATGAGAGAAAAACTACAGGAATGAAAGTAAGCATACACATTCACAATAGCTTTCAAAGTGACAATAAATATATGACATTTATGTGTTAATCTTTTGTTTTTCAGAATGCAAATGAAGTAAAATTTCAAGATATTCTTGGTAAACTGTTGAGGGCCAGGCTGCAACAGAGTTTGGAGGAATAACACTTCATTTATCTTTATACAGTGTTCGTAGATATGAATGTACTATTTGACTAGATTTTTTCCAAGTAGAAATATTTTTCTTTGTGAATTGATACTAGATAGTATTTGTATTGGTTTTATTGTTATTCTTGATTTAGTGATTAAATAAAGATAAAATAAAATCATAGATCAATTATTATATTTCAAGTCATCATTTTACTACCAACTATTTTCCCTACATAATTTTGACTAAATTCATTATAAATATTAAGTGATATAGGCTAGAAAAAAAAAAAGAATTTGATGTACTGAACTAATTCTTCAGTTAAATAGATTCAAAATACATGCCTTTACATGCCTTTTGGCCTTGCCTTAACGAGGCAATATAACTATTACGATATCTTTAATATAAGAAAAAATCATCTGAAAAACAACAACAAGAGACAAGAGCTATTATAGTTGGAATGTTAGTAATGATGTCACAGCTATATAATTGGCTAAATGATTCAGTTTATGCTAATGACAAAGTTATGCACATGCTGTCGACATTTGATCTTCAAATTTTCCTGTTATTTTGGTATCTTTGAAAGAGATTCAGAAGCTTTCTTTGGACAGTTTCATCCTCATTAACCTATCAATTAATTCATTGTGTGATCACTCCCATAAACACACAAAATATTATATCTTTACCTTATCTTTATTATTCTGTTCAACATCTAAAATAATACATAAAGTATATATTAATTGCAACAATCATTACACTGGACACTGCCAATTAATTTGTGACTAACCAACAAGTTGATATTCATCTTCATAGCTAGGACAGTCATAAACTCCATTTTGAACATACTCGTTAAAAACATACAGAGTTGTCGCTGGGCAATTAAACATCTGGCTGGTGTCTATCACCCTGTGCGTGGCACACTCCATTTTTTTGCACGATTTGGTGGCTGAGAATGAACTCAGGCAAACAGTAGAAGCAAAGCAGTAAAAATTAATACTTGCTGCATATTTAACTCTCCTTCTTCCTTTATCTTGATCCTTGTTATACTTCAGGTAATGAAAATTTCACCTTCAACTTATAAGGAACTTCACCAAAAAAGCATTGCTTTGACATCTTTATAACTTCCATGTTGTCCAACAGGGAACTATACAGCTGGCAGGTTACGGGTTATGAAATGCAATTTACACACTTGTAATTATTAGACTAACGATTATCAAAACTCTATTATTTTTACACCTACTATGCTCACAAAGATAATTTCCAGTATGCCGAAAGGAAGATTAATATAATTATAAACTAACTATAGCAAATAACTCTAATTTTATAACGCATGATAGACAGACAGCAGTTTAGATAAATTAATTGGTACCTTAATTTGAAAGAATTATCAGTTATATCACGGTTAAAAATGGATAATTTAGTTTTGGTGTTAAATAGGAGACACTCTGAATTCCACTGAACTCCTGCAATCAACTGTGCCATCACTGGGTACTCTCTCTCTACAAATATGGTGGCTAATTTAAACTGGTTCCAACTCACTCTTCTACATTTTCACTGCCTGCTCAGATAACAACCCATCCACCTGAAAGGGGAAAAAAAGGTGTGACATGAACAGGGTTTGTTCATTGTTTGCAATTGTGCTCCATGAAAAAGGAGAACATTATTCAGCTGAGTGTGAATATAGCAACATAAAGATACTCCACATAATGAAAAGTAACTAGCTCAGAAATGGCATCAAAATATCTATGTAGTTTGTCATTGAACCTTTAATTTATTATAATAAGAGGTGCTCATTGACGATGTTTTGTTAGATGAAATTTGCTGTCATTATTTGTATAAGCCTTCAATTATAATTAAAAGCAAATATTATATTCAAATTCAATGTTGATGCAATGAAACTCATTATTGTTCCAGCTAAGTCATTGAACTTTATCTAGACAAATCATATAATCCTCCATTATATCAGAATGAAGTCATGCAGTTTCCAAGATATTATGTATGATGACAATCGTCGTCTTCACTCCCGCATAAAGTATTTTATATAAATTACTTTATATTGTTTCACTTATGGCTTTTCAGTATGGAAATCATTTCATGTTGATGTAGTAGAGTCATTGAAAGGGAAAATTGTATTGTATTAAACAACATCTATCTGGCTGGCTAGAGATATTCTGACAATAGTCAGTGAGTGTGCTATAGCAATAATGTATATTATTGTGCCTGTGTTGTTGAGGCTAGTGTAGGAGTAACCGTTTGTCAGACTGATTAGTATTTGAAATGACTCCATCTCTTACAATGACACATGGAAGACTTGATTGCTGGTATAGCCATAGTTTAGTCATCATGTATATTATATATAATACATACGTATATATTATAATACAAATAACAGAAACAATTGAAATTTGCATGTCTCTAGGCAGCAATGCATATGCACACATGTATTAGAAAAAGTGAGTAAATTAGTACATAGTCATGTTGCATCACTATTGCAGTTCACGATAAATTCCAATTGGATTTCAGTCCACTATTTAACTTCCATTTCTAACAAAGAACTCTGCTAATGTAGGCAGTAATGGGAAAATAGCACTCAGACATCACCAGATTTTCATTCACATGACTCTGAGGCATGTATCCATAAATGCAGTAATAACTACTTGTGGTGATTTAGAACAACTGTGGTTTCAGCCCACTACTTTATGAGTGACACGCAACCAACTCAACCACAAAGGGTTCACTTGACCCCATTCCTCATTTGTATGGAATCTAATAAATACACTTAATGTAATTAATGTATACTGGTATACATATCTAAGCTAACGAAACACATTTGCCTGATATAGTGATTGCTGTGTGATGCAATGCTTATATGTTCCAAAATGCCACAGAATAAAAACAAAGTATCCTTGAATTAAAATATTTTGATTTTTCAGGACTCACTCACATGGCTTCTATTGTATTAATTCTATTGTTTGGACAGTTTAGTTTGCACATTTAAAAAATAAAAAATAGCTAGGTTACTCTAGCAAGAAGTTGAAACATTGGGCTTATTTTAAGTATAAAATCTTATTAAAACAGAAAAAATATTAGCAGCTTTAGGAGTTATAACAGAAAAATTACTATTATTAAGAAAAATATTAGCACAACTTCTTAGAAATTTCTGAAATGAAGTATTTTATTAAATGAATAAAAAGTTTGAACTAAAAATCATGAATTGATAAAATGAAACTGAGCCACCCATCCTCACCTCTACAACATTCCAACACTCATTAACAAATTATTAGAATATACTTGAACTGGCTGTTGACTACATGTCTTTGAGGTTACAAAAGTGGAAAGTACTGTTGTATTGTTATCAGAATTACTTCAAACAAAATGGAACAGTTAAAATTTTCACTCAATTACGATAATTTGAATTTTATCGCGATTGAGTGAAATATTTTTAACTGTATTACAGTGATTTTTATATTACTGGAATGGTTTTAATAGATGATGTCTTACATACCAGAACTTATTTCATACAGTAGAATCCTTAAGGTAATAATCAAAATTTAGCTTGGTTACTGCAGTGTAGAAGTTCTTTGTGGTTGTAGTACATATTCTAGATAATCCCAGGGAAATTCTCAGGGGAAATCCCTGGCAAGCCTTTCTCTCTCTCTCTCATGTGACTGTCTAATGCAGCTAGCAAACCTGTGCCATGCAAAAGTTAATCACAAATAAGGTTTCAATAAAGTATACACAATTCTATGTTTTGTAATTTTTGTAACTAATCTTGGAGAACTTCTCAAGTAATACTCGACTATCCGTGAAATCCAGCTGTTCAGAACTGGTTGCCTGTTGGCTTGGAAGTGTTTGCTCGTTGACCAGGCAGCATAGCAAATCTTGCTCTAATCTTGAGGATTATAAAGATCAAAAGATAAAGAGAGAAGATAAGAAGTGCCAAAATGAGTCAGCAGCTTTAGGCTCAAATGGAGTCCACCATAATATCCTTGGGATTACAGACAATGTGTTGGAGAGTGGCCTAGACAGCTCTCCATATACTTCCTACTTCTCTTCAATCCGCCAAAATCACGGTAAGATGAAATATTGCTGCATTTACTATATCACACGTTTAACACAAATTCTGTCATTTTACATTGTAGAAAGTTTTATGTACTCTACTGGCCCCCTAGTGAGAGAAATAGCCAAGAAGAAACTTGTTGAACCAGGGAATGTATTAGAGAAGGTTTTGAAGTACACTATCCCCAACATTGCCTCTGTAACGATATCTATATTATCATGCGTGTCTGACTGTTTCACACGAAGCGTATTCACCATGGGATATCTCACTATTTCTCTCATTGGAGAAGCAGAGCAGAATTACAAGCTGAAGCTAAACTCTTACAAAGTAAACTTTCGTGGCTCAGTGAAGGAGAAACATGGAGTTGCCTTGAGCAGGGAGCCAGAGGAAACTTACTCATTCTGGGAGGCCAGTGGGCAACAGACTTTCCAGTTTAAGGTCGGAGCTCCTAAGTCGCTGGGGAAGTTGAACGGCGAGGTAGTTGTGCTGGAGTGTGAAGTTGGGATTGTTCCAACTACCAAATATAGACTCTCATTGACAAGTGACTTCCTGAACATTTCTATGAGAGAGAACGGAACCAAGTGAGATATTGACAAAACTGCCTAGTGTCATACTACATGATGGGTTACGGACAGCCATGAGGACCAAGAAAAAACTTACAACAAACTTAAAATGTCTCTTTACCTATTTTATTTTTTACTGTGTGCCGCCATGTTTGTCACATGGAGTACAACTGCAACTATGACCTCCCAAAAGCTATGAATTTAATTTAATAATTCTTTGGGTCTGCAATAATATTTGCTATACTGGCATTTGAGTTGGTTGATTTCACCACATTGCTCAATAGCAGAGCAGCTGCTATTAACGTTATGGGAGAAATTTGAAGGGGAGGAGAAATGGTTGCGTGAGCATGCGCTTCATTTTTATGCATAATTATGTAATAACTTAGGTGATATACATACAGAAGCAAGTTTTGTCGATTTTTCTAGGATTTGTGCTTGTGTCTAGCCCAATCCTCCTAAACAGTCTCTTAATTGCCCCACAACAGCTACTTAGCCATTGCCCATGAAAAACAAACAAACAAACAAACAAAACAACAACAACAACAATAAAACATTCAACAACTACTGTACTATATTTGATGTGAGTGTAGTCTTTGTTTTGTGATTGTCCAGTCACGGCAAGGAAAATTCTTTATTACCTTGACAACTATACAGCAATCTGCATAATATAATATTATTATGTAGAAATGAGGAGTTCCTGCACTATTACAATAGTGGTCATTTATTCCACATTCTTTAAAAAACAGCAACAACAAAAAAACAGTGACAACAACAACAATAACAACAAAAAACAACAACAAAGTAATCCAGTCTTCATTGGACTTTCCTCTTCAGGTAAGGCATTGAAAGGCTTCCAGTGATATGCCCACATCGTCATTTCCCTGGTATTTGTTTTTATCACCAGGACATAATGCACATGCCCCAGCAAATCTATTCACGACTAGCTGGTAACTGGTTATTATTTCAATGTAATTCTAGAACTCTTGTGTAATATCAGGAAATACTCTATTCATCTCCACCTGTTCAATGAGTAAACAAATGGAAGAATAAGAACATATCTGCATCTGTCACAGTACTGCTCTATTTACAAGTAGCTATATTCATTTGTCAGCAAGAAATGGTTACTGTCACTAAAACTTGACAAACAGGAGGTTTTGTGTGAATGTAAAATATGAGTTTTGCTAATAGTAGTTGAGAAATGCTATTTTTAAACTTTTTAATTTATAGAAATGCTATGTGTCCTTATTGATCACTTCCCATGAAATCCTCCTGAGGCTATGACCTAAAAGGCTGTAACACTATAGACACTACAAGGAGTAACAATACAAATGTTGCATGAAATAAACTGATATTCAAAAGCATGAGCTAACTCCCTGGGGGTAAAAATCACATTGTTTATGTCTGAAGTACTACATTGAGATGTGCATGCTTGTTATATGCATGCCACTAATATTGTATTCTGTGGAGTTTATTTGTACTGGGTACAATGCAGTGTGCTTAGTGGTCAACTTACCTAATTAGTAACTTGTGCAGTATTTTTATTTGTAACTGCATTTATATTGTTGTTGTATTTTGTTGTTATATCATTGTTATTATGTCTTTCTCACCTATTCACCACCATACTAACCCTAGTCACCATCTTCTACTACATTGTTCAATTTAACTTGTCAGATCACATGATCCACCCAGTGCCATACCCACAATCAATACTAAACTATATTCATACAGTACAACTCCTTTATTCCATAATGTAACCTCTGTCCCTTGACTCTTGTGAAGCAAATAATTGCAATACAAGAAACATTTTGTACAACAACAACAACAAAAAAGGCTCTCAACAATTTTGTTCTTTACCTATCTCTATTCCTCCTTTTTCAACCAGCTGTATTCATTTTATAACCATCAAACCACGCAGGAACATCATGAATCACTTTAAGTTTGAAGAGGCACATTAGGTACATTTGTCTTGTAACACCCCTTTTTCTTCATAACAGGTGGGAAAAAAAAATGGGTGAGCCCTGTACTGATACCCACAATGATGAGCAACCATTTATGCCTGTTTATCTTGGGCATCCCACTTCTCTTGAACGACCCAAGCAAGGTAAGCAGACGTGTAGATGTGGTGTGTGCCTGTAGGATAGTGAATGGTTGTATATCCATTGACTGAAACTTGTAAAGACACTTGCAGAATGAGAAGATGGAGGTCAGACATTGGTTGTTTATGTAGCTCATATAGTATCACAGTAGCTTTACTTTGTTCAAATACATTTTTTTAGTAGCAAGGTTGTTTAACCCCTACTATAATCCTGTATAAAAATGGACATAATCCACTAAAGTAGCTGCAAACATACATGGAAAGTTCTGTGATGGCATGAGGTTGTCCCTCATAATTGTGATACTAGCTATATCAATTCTTAAATTTTAATTTTACTCCTTATAGTAATATATACTACAAATTGGATGAGACTAAATTTGGAAGACCTAAGAATAATTGAAGAAGAAGTCCAAGACATAGCGAAGGTAAAGATCGTTCCACTCTTCAATTTAAACTTGGAAGCAAAAGAAGCAGTTTCCAATCACGAATCAAGACATAACATTTTGCTACATATATCACTTAAAGAAGACGGCAAGAAATATCGCCGGGAAATTAAAGTGGACATTAACACATCTTTAAAAAATAAATTTCAGCAAAAATGCTACGTTTATTCCAGTAGGACTGAATTTGATGATGATGAAGATATGCTGACTCATGATGTTTGTATTGGCTATACTTGCGAAATGAAGGAATTTTTTGCAAGTAATGAAGCTTACTTGGAGTGTGAAATTTGCTTCAATCTCCCACCACCTAACAATTGTGTTCATATATAGTGTCATGACTTCAATGATTCCAGCAACAGTTGAATTTTTGTTGATGAATATAATCGTTAAATATAAATAGAATATGTATATGCAGATGATGGCATTTAGTGGGCACTTCCCTCCTAAATAATGCAATGAATATAATTAGTGGTCACTCATAAGCAATGAAATGTGAACCACCCCTTTTCTGAACAAAAACAAGGCGGTTATGATGTCTTTACTGGAAGATTCTAGATGTATTACAGAATCCTGTTGGAATGGAACCTATTTAACAAAGAAACATCCAGATGAAGAAATTTTACCCAAAAAGTGTGAGATGAGGCAAGATCAGACTGATCCTGGATGGGTTGATACAAGAAATGGATTCGGATTCTTATTCTGGAGCTTGAAGAAACATGAACTTTGGACAGCATCTAGTGATTTCTTTGTATCACCAGTTGGCAACCTGGTCATTGCAGATGCTAATATTTCCATTATACCTGGAATTACCGACATTGAAAGTCGGAAGAAGACTTCCAAAATACTTCTTGAAGTCAATCTTACAGGATCTACTCTTAATAAGTTCAAGCAAAATAAAGTCGATGCCACTTTGCAATGGCAAAGTTGTGTCAATACATCGCCGCATTGTCAACAAGAAAGTAAAACATTCAAGTTTCAAAGTGGAATGGGAAAGGTCAAGGCTATACTTGAGTGTGTATCAAAGGAGAGCCTACAAGAAATGAAAGATTCTGAGGCACAATTTGAATTTACCATTAATATCAACATAGAACCCATATAATTGGCCAATGTCATATCTTACAGACTTCTTTATGTGTCATTTTTTTGTATAGTTATTTCCTTTTAGTGTATTTCATTAATAAACTAAAAATTTGACAAATACTGAGATTTGCTAAGGGCAAGATACTTGCTAAATCTACACCATAGTGACTGATACTAGTACTAGCCAAACCTACACCATAGTGACTGATACTAGTACTAGCTAAACCTACACCATAGTGACTGATACTAGTACTAGCTAAACCTGCACCATAGTGACTGATACTAGTACTAGCTAAACCTACACTCTAGTGACTGATACTAGTACTAGCTAAACCTACACCATAGTGACTGCTACTAGTACTAGTTAAACCTACACCATAGTGACTGATACTAGTACTAGCTAAACCTACACCATAGTGACTGATTCTAGTACTAGCTAAACCTACACCATAGTGACTGATTCTAGTACTAGCTAAACCTACACCATAGTGACTGATTCTAGTACTAGCTAAACCTACACCATAGTGACTGATACTAGTACTAGCTCGAGCAACTGGTCATCTCCACTTCACATGGTACCTAAGAAGACCGAAGGAGACTGGAGACCATGTGGAGACTACAGAGCTCTCAATCATATTACTGTATCAGACCGTTACCCCATCCCACATATTCAGGATTTTTCCACGTCACTTCACGGTTCTACAGTTTTCTCTAAGATTGATTTGATTAGAGCTTAACATCAAATTCCAGTGGATCCTCCAGACATCCCAAAGACAGCTATCACCACACCATTTGGTTTGTACGGATTTGTGCGAATGCCGTTTGGCCTAAAGAACGCGGCACAGACTTTTCAACGTTTTATTGATCAAGTTCTTTGCGGCCTCACTTTCTGTTATGCTTATATCGATGACGTTCTAGTTGCTAGCACTTCGCCAGAAGAGCATCTGCGACATCTCCAACTGGTTTTTGAACGTTTACAACACTACGGCATAATCATTAACCCGCAGAAGTGTGTATTTGGTGCATCAAGTATTGAGGTTTTGGGTCATCGAGTTGATTGTCATGGAATACATCCACTTCCGGACAAGGTCCAAAGCATCCTGGATTTTCCTCAGCCAACTTCTCGCCGCCAACTCCGGACATTCCTTGGCCTCATCAACTTCTACCACCGTTTTCTCTCAAGTTGCGCAAAGATCCTGGACCCACTGAATGATTTGCTTTCAGGTCACGGCGAGACGTTGGCATGGGATGATGGGCTTTTGTGACTATTAAAGAATCCCTAGCATCTGCCACTCTATTGGTACATCCAAAGTCCAACGCTCTCACTTGTGTGATGGCTGATGCTTCAGACACTGCTGTAGGCGCAGTACTCCAGCAATACTTTGGTAATCAATGACAACCAGTGTCATTTTTCTCGAGGAAGCTTAAACCAGCTGAGAAACGCTACAGCGCCTTTGATCGAGAATTAGTATTTACTTGAAAATACATTGTCCACTAGACTACCACGAAGGTAAGTCTGTAGGTGCATGTCCAGTTCTGTCAAAGCATTGTGTGTTACAACCACTACTTAGCTAAAGAATATCACAAAGAAAACGTTTAAATAACGTGTATTGTTTTGTTGTTGTTTTTTTCCTTCAATTCAAGCAGTTGCAGAGAGTTGTTACTATGGCACTGAAATCCCTTTACCGTGTATGCGAAATTAAAAAAACTGGACCTTATTTTCAGTAGCTTTAGTGTTAGAAGTCAAAATCATTCGTATAAAAATAGTATAGTCTTTAGGCTCGCTCGCCATTTGTGCTCAAGCACACCACTAGTTAGAAGCTTTAATTGTGTGTGTGTGTGTGTGTGTGTGTGTGTGTGTGTGTGTGTGTGTGTGTGTAGTGTGTGTCGTGTTGGGTGCTGTGTCGTGATCATGTGTGTGTGTGTGTCGTGTGTGTGTGTGTGTCGTGTTTTTGTGTGTGTGTGTGTGTAGTGTGTGGTTACTCGTTTAAATATAATTCTAGAGAATACTGTGGAGGAGGACACACAAGGATGAAACTAATACGTAGTGAGATGTGAGATATAGCATAAGATATAACAGTTGTTTACATAAAGTCAGCCAGAAATAGAACAATCTGCTCACTTGTAATGAGATGACTGGTAAGGTTAGGTGTAAATTAGTGCTGCTCTATGTAACATTTGCCTGTTAGTTGAAAATTAAAATATCTGTACTGTCTTATTTCCAGTTTGTTATGATAATGATGACCATTTCCATTTTTTTGATAAGGTGTCAACATTATCATAAGTAACTTTTGGCACTGTTAGTAATATGTTTTACTGCATGAACAGTCAAAAAGCAAAGGATATAGGATGTTAAATAGTGTTGTTTTAGTTAACTAAAACTAAAACCGCTTATAGTTTTAGGGTATTTCACTTTTGGTAAGAATAACTAAAACTAAGCTGTAGAGAACAAATATCTACATTATGAGTTCCTTCAGTTTTCAAGATGAAATACTAATGAATCTACATATACCAGCTGCAGACCACACACTTATTCATTGTCCAGGTCCTATATATG